>Ga0210377_10001820_pt1 | contig 19062 bp, 16 predicted proteins | sample PLM4_65_b1redo_FD_155480 | JGI IMG/M metagenome (GOLD analysis project Ga0210377, IMG submission 155480) | Groundwater sediment microbial communities from an aquifer in East River, Colorado, USA - PLM4_65_b1 redo | ecosystem: Environmental > Terrestrial > Soil > Riparian zone | place: USA: East...
TCGTCACCGCGTTCATAGACATGGTGGGGCTCGTGATGATCGTGCCCCTCCTGCCGTTTTACGCCACGTCGTTCGGCGCCAACGCGCTGCTCGTGGGGCTGCTGATCTCGGCCTTCTCGGTGGCGCAGCTCGCCGTGGCCCCCGTGTGGGGGCGGTTCTCGGACCGCTACGGCCGCCGCCCGGCGATCCTGGCGGGCCTCGCGGTTTCGGCGGTGGCCTACATCGTCTTCGCGTTCGCCGGGTCGGTCACGATCCTCCTGGTGTCACGCCTGGTTCAGGGCGTGGGCGGTGGGACCATCGGGGTGGTCCAGGCCTACGTGGCCGACGTTTCCCCCCCGGAGCAGCGGACCAAGAGCCTGGGCTGGCTCTCGGCCGTGACCAGCCTGGGCGCGGTAGTCGGGCCCGCGTTCGGCTCGATTCTGGTAGGACTGGGCGGACAGCGGGCGCCCGGGCTGGCCGCCGCCGCGCTGTCCGCGCTCGTGGCGCTGTTCGCCGGGCGGTTCCTCCGGGAGTCCCGCGAGCTCCGGCCCTCGGGGTCGCGCGAGGCGCCGGTCGCGACCACCGGCCGGGCGGCGTTGGCCCGGGTGATCTCCCACTGGCACGAGCCCGCGCCGCGACTCATCTGGATCTACGCGGTCGCCATCGGCGCGTTCTACGGCACGGTGCAAACGGTGCCCCTGCTCCTCCAGGAGCGGCTCGGGGTCACCGCGCGCACCGTCGGCGGCTTCATTACCTACCTGGGCGGGATGGGCGTGCTGGTCCGGACGTTGGTGCTGGGACGGATGGTGGACCGGCTGGGCGAGGCTCGGCTCTCACGCCTGGGCGCCGTGTTCCTGGCCGCCGGGCTCGGGCTCACCGGATTAGCCCACGACGGCTGGGTGCTGCTGATCGCCTTCACCCTGATGCCGCTCGGCACCGGGCTCCTGTTCCCCTGCGTCACCGGGCTCCTGTCGCAGGTCGTGCCGCGGGGCGAGCGGGGCCTCTACATGGGGGTACAGCACACCTTCGGCGGGGTGTCGCGGGTGATCTTCCCCGTGGCCGCAGGCTTTCTGATGGACCGCTTCGGCATGGGCGTGCCCTTCTGGATCTCGGGCGTGCTGGTGATGGCGACCCTGCCCCTGAGCGCCGCGCTCGCGCACTACGTCATCGTCCCCGAGCCCGCCGACGCCGTCGCCGCCCGCCGGGTGTCGGCCGCCGACGTGACGGGCGAGCTGCCGACAGAGCAGGGCTAGGGGAAGGCAGAATGTCCAATGTCGAACGTCGCAGGATCATCGGGAAGCACTTCAGTCTTCGACATTCGACATTCTGTCTTCGATACTGATGCAGATCTCTCGCAAGTGGCAAACGCTCCTCCTGCTCGCCTTGGGCGAGCTACTGGCCATGGGTCTCTGGTTCTCGGCCACGGCCGTGGTCCCCGCGCTCCGGGACCACTGGGGACTCACCGGGGGTCAGGCGGCGTGGCTCACCATGGCGGTGCAGCTGGGCTTCGTGGGGGGCGCCTTGGGGTCGGCGTTGCTCAACCTCCCCGACCTGTTCGAGCCGCGGAAGGTGATCGCGGTGGGGGCCGCGCTGGGCGCCGGGCTCAATGCGCTGGTCCCCGCGCTCGACGCGAGCTTCGGCCTCGCCGTGGCACTCCGGTTCGGCACCGGCGTCGCCCTGGCCTTGGTGTATCCCGTCGGCATGAAGATCATGGCCTCCTGGACCCGGGAAGACCGCGGGCTCGGCATCGGCCTGCTGGTGGGGGCGTTGACCGTCGGGTCGGCCTCGCCCCACCTGATCCGCGCGCTGGGCGGAATCGGCGACTGGCGGCCGGTGATGTACGCCGCGTCGTTCTTCGCCCTGGTCGGCGCCGGGCTCTCGTGGCGGGTGGGCGTCCTGGGCCCGTACGGCAGCGCCCGGGCCGCGTTCGACTGGCGGCGCATGGTCCGCTCCCTCACCGACCGGCCGCTCCGGCTGGCGAACTTCGGCTACCTGGGGCACATGTGGGAGCTGTACGCCCTGTGGACCTGGATCCCGGTGTTCCTGCTCGAAGCCTACGGCCGGCCCGGAGCGGCCGCGCTGGGCGCGTTCGGGGTGATCGCGGCCGGCGGGCTCGGGAGCCTGGCCGCGGGGTGGCTGGCGGACCGCTGGGGGCGCACGCGCACCACCATGCTCAGCATGGTCGCGAGCGGGACCTGCGCCCTGGTGGCGGGGTTCCTCTTCGACGCCCCCATCGCACTGACCGCGGTAGCGCTGATCTGGGGGTTCGCGGTCGTGGCCGATTCGGCGCAGTTCAGCTCGAGCGTCAGCGAGCTGGCGGACCCCGACTACGTGGGGACCCAGCTCACGGCTCAGACCTCGCTGGGGTTCCTGCTCACGCTGGCCTCCATCCAGCTCGTACCGATCGTGGCGGAACGAACCGGCTGGCGCTGGGCGTTCACCGTGCTGGCGGTGGGACCGGCGCTGGGCACCTGGGCGATGTGGCTGCTGAAGCGGTCGCCGGACGCCAAGCGACTGGCCGGTGGAAGGGGGTGAAGGCGAGGGCATTGGGCATTCTGCCTTCTCTTCAGTGCGGACGGTACTCCCCCCAGACCTCACGGAGCGCGTCCGAGATTTCGCCGACCGTGGCCCGGGCTTTGACCGCCTCGACGATGAGCGGCACCAGCGGCTCGGTACCCCGCGCGGCGTCGCGCAACGCGGTGAGACTCTGCCGCCACGGTCCCTCCTGCCGCTGCTGCCGCGCCTGGGTGAGGCGCGCGATCTGGCGACCCGCGAGCCCGGTGTAGTCCGGCGCGGGAAGGGCCGGAGGCGCCGCATCGTCGGTGAACCGGTTCACACCCACCACCACTGTCTCACCCGCCTCGACCGCCCGCTGATAGCCGTAGGCCGACCGCGCGATGGCGTCCTGCAGCTCGCCCCGGGCGATGGCGGCCGCGGCCCCGCCGCCCCGCTCGATCTCCTCGAGCAGTCCCCGGACCCGCCGCTCGATCTCGTCGGTCAGGGCCTCGACGTAGTACGAGCCGCCCAGCGGATCGGCCGTCTGGGCCACGCCGGCCTCATGCGCCAGGATCTGCTGGGTGCGGAGCGCCAGCGTCGCGGCTGCGGCCGTGGGCAGGGCCAGCGCCTCGTCGAACCCGTTGGTGTGGAGCGACTGGGTGCCGCCCAGCGTGGCGGCGAGCGCCTGCACGGCGACCCGGACCACGTTGTTCAGCGGCTGCTGCGCGGTGAGCGTCGAGCCGCCGGTCTGGGTGTGGAACCGGAGCCGGCAGTGCTCGTCGTTCCCGCCGTAGCGCGAGCGCACGATCGAGGCCCAGAGCCGCCGGGCCGCCCGGAACTTGGCCACCTCTTCGAAGAGGTCGTTGTGCGCGGCGAAGAAGAACGACGTCCGGCCGGCCGCGGCCGCCGGGTCGAGTCCGGCCTCGCGCGCGCGGTCCAGGTATTCGATGGCGTCGGCCAGGGTGAACGCCACCTCCTGCACCGCCGTCGCTCCCGCCTCGCGGATGTGATAGCCGCTCACCGAGATGGGATTGAACGGCATCCGCTCCGCTTCCACGAAGCGGAACACGTCGGTCACCAGCCGGAGCGAGGGCTCCGGCGGATAGATGTACGTGCCTCGCGCCATGTACTCCTTGAGCACGTCGTTTTGCACCGTGCCGCGGAGCCGCGACCGGGGCACGCCGTGCTCCTCGCCCACCACCACGTACATCGCCAGCAGGACGGCGGCGGTGGCGTTGATGGTCATCGAGGTGGACACCCGGTCCAGCGGAATGCCGTCGAACAGCGCGGCCAGGTCGTCCGCCGTGTCGATCGCGACGCCCGCCCGTCCCACCTCGCCCTCGGCCAGCGGCGCGTCGGAGTCCAGGCCCATCTGGGTGGGCAGGTCGAACGCCACCGACAGCCCGGTCTGACCGGCCGCGAGCAGCGCCCGGAACCGGGCGTTGGTCTCCGGGGCGGTGCCGAACCCGGCGTACTGGCGCATGGTCCAGAGCCGGCCCCGGTACATCGAGGGGTGGATGCCGCGGGTGAACGGGAAAACGCCGGGCGGCTCAGGTCCGTAGGAGGGGGCGACCGGAATGCCGGAGGGCGAGCGGCGCTCGTCGCTCACGCGACGCCGGCCGCCGCCTTCGCGACCGATTCCCGCACGAACGCGACATCCTCCGCGCTGCCGATCACCAGCGGAGTCCGCTGGTGGAGCTCGGCCGGCACGATATCGAGAATCGCGAACTCGCCGTCCGTCGCGGCGCCGCCGGCCGCTTCGGCGATGTAGGCCAGGGGAGCCGCCTCGTACAGCAGCCGGAGCTTGCCCTTGCGCGATTTGGTGTCGGCCGGGTACATGAAGATCCCGCCGGCGATCAGGTTGCGGTGGAAGTCGGCCACCAACGAACCGATGTACCGCGCGTTCTTCCGGGCCTTGAAGACCCGAACCGCCTCGCGGTACCCCGCCGACCAGCGGTCGTAATTGCTCTCGTTCACGCTGTAATACTTCCCCGAGCGCGGGGTCATGATGTTGGGATGGCTCAGCAGGAACTCGCCGATCCGCGGGTCCAGGGTGAAGCCGTGCGCGCCGCCGTGCCCGGTGGTGTAGACCAGGATGGTGCTGGACCCGTAAATCACATAGCCCGCCGCCACCTGCTCGCGGCCCTTCTGGAGACAGTCGCGGAGCGTGCCGGGCGTGCCGTCCGGCGTGACCCGCTGGTGAATGGAGAAGATCGTGCCGATGGAGGCGTTCACGTCGATGTTGGACGAGCCGTCGAGCGGATCGAACAGCAGGACGTACTTGCCGGGCCGATGCTCCAGGGTCACGGGCACCGGGTGCTCGTCTTCCTCGGACGCCGTGACGCACACCCGCCCGGTCTTCTGAATCACCTGCTTCATCACTTCGTTCGCCAGCACGTCGAGTTTCTGCTGGTCTTCGCCCTGGACGTTCACCGCCCCCGCGCGGCCCAGGACGTCGGCCAGCCCCGCCCGCCGCACGTGGCTCGAGATCACCTTGGCGGCGAGGGCCACGTCGTATAGGAGGTTGGTGAGCTCCCCGGTGGCCTCCGGGTGCAACCGCTCCTGCTCGATGATGAAGCTCTCGATGGTAACCAGGCGCGCACTGTGCACGGCAACCTCGCGAGGAAAGGGCCGCGGTTCCCTTGGCTCACCTCAAAATAGCGTCCGTCGGAACGGATCGTCACCGTCCCGCCCGTGTCCGTGCGATACACCGGGATGGCCGCGCGGGCCAGCCGGCCCAGCACTTCCGGGTCGGGATGCCCGTAGCGGTTGCCCCGCCCGGCGCTCACCACCGCCACCCGGGGCGCCAGCTCGCGCAACCAGGGCGGCCGGGTACCGCCGCCCGACCCGTGGTGCCCCACCTTCAACAGCTCGACCCGGCCCACCCGGCCCGCCAGCGCCGATTCCGCGGGCCAGCCCGCATCGCCCGCCAGCAGTGCGTCGAAGGCCCCGTAGGACACCCGGACCACGACCGAGTTCTCGTTCAGGTCCGTCTGGCGCCGCATCCAGTCGACCCCGGGATGGAGCACCGCGATCCGCACGCCGTCCACCATCAGAGTGTCGCCGGCGCGGGCCGCGCGCCAGCGGGCTCCGGCCCGGTCCACCGCGCCCAGATATTCCTGATACAGGGGGGTCGCGACCGGCTGCCCCGGCTCGAGCACGAGTCCCGCGGGCAAGCGCTCCAAAACCGAAGGGACCCCTCCCAGATGGTCGTCGTGGGCATGAGTCACGATGACCGCCTCGAGGGCCCGCGCCCCGTGGCGGCGCAAGAACGGGACCACCACCCGCCGGCCCGCGTCCTCCCCCAGGAGCCGCGGGCCCGCGTCCACCAGCACCCAGCGGCCCCGCGGCGTGCGCAGCGCGATGCCGTCGCCTTGCCCCACCGCGAGCACATGGATCTCCAGGCCGTCGTAGGCCCCGGGGCGACCCCGGAGACCGCCGGCCGCGGCGATCCACGCGGCCGCCGCGGTGACTCCGGCCAGGCGGAGGCGCGCGACCCCCCATGTGGGGCGGAACCGGTACCACCAGACGGCCACCGCGAGCGCCGCCATCCAGGGGACCGCGAACCCGAGCCCGGGATCGCCGTCGAGATGCCCGCCCGGCACCGCGGCCGCCCATCCCGCCACCCGCTCGATGCCGGCGAGCGCGAGCCCGGCGCCCGGCGCCGCCGCGGTGAATACCAGGCTCGCGAACACCGCCGGCTGGGCCACCGCCGCCAGCGGCACCGCGACGAGATTGACGATCACGCCGATGGGCGCCACCGCGCCAAAGGCGTACGCCGTGATCGGCGCCGTGGCGAGCGTCGCGCCCACCGACGCGCCCAGCAGGCGCCACACGGGCGCCTTCCATCGAAGCGCCTTGAGGGCCGACGCCGCGGCGCCCGTGCCCACCACGGCGGCCACCGACAGCCACGCCCCCACCGAGGTCACGGCAAAGGGATCCAACAGGGCTACGGCCAGCACGGTCACGGCCACCGCCGCGTGCGAGGCGGGATGGCGACCGCCGCGGCGGGCCATGGCCTGGACCACCACGAACGCCGCGGAACGCGTGGCGGGGGCCGGGAATCCCAGCAGGCCCACGTAACCCCAGGTCGCCACCACCGCCAGGCTCCACGCGGCCCGGCGCAATCCCACCGCCCGCGCCAGCAGGAGCACCCACCCCGCCACGATGCCGACGTGCAGTCCGGAGATGGCCAGCAGGTGCGCGAGACCGCTGGCCGCGAAGTCGGCCCGGAGCCGCGGCTCGATGGCGCCCTTTCGATCCAGCACGAGCGCGTCCACCAGCGGCGCCCGTGGCCCGTAGGCCCGCGCGATGCGGCGGGACACGGCGTCCCGCACCACGAACCGGAGCGGGCGGGACCGGTCCAGGACGCGGAACCGCTCGAGCCGCCAGGCCCCGCCCGGCGTGTGCTGGCCCACCGCCAGCAGGGTGGCGCCGGAGGGCGCGGCCCCGGCGGCCAGGCGCAGCCTGACCGTCCCACCGCAGCCTTCGGCGGCGTGAAGCACGCGGGCGGTGGCGATTCCCCGCGGGTCCGGCGCGTCCTCCAGGCGAACCAGCGCCGCGTGGCGGCCAGCGGCCCAGCGGGCGGCGCAGTCCGCCCGGCGGCGCGCCGCGCCGTGGGCGCCCTGGAGCAGGCCGAGCGCGGCGGCGGCCAGCAGGGCCGCGCGCCACGGCGCCGCGCGCCGCGCGACCAGGGCGGCGACGCCGAGCGCGCCGGCGGTGATGAGGGCGGTGAGCGGGGGAACGACGATGCCGGCCCAGAGACCGGCGACCAACGCGACGGCGAACCGGGCGACGGGCGGCATAGGCCGCCCGTCAGGTCAGCCGGTGGGCTTGGCGGCGGGCCCGCGGTGATCCGCGCGGGGCGACTTCTGCACCCGGCGGAACCCCTCGAGCAGCGCCACCGAGATGTCGGCCAACTCCTGGTCGCGCTGCATCTTCAGGTGCTGCAGCACGGCGCCCCGCCGCTGGGTGACGTAGTGCGGCGGAATGCGGTTCAGCGCGAACACGATGACGTCGTCGCGGCACGTCTCGCACCCGCAGAACCCGGGGAAGGACGGCACCAGACGCTCGTATTCCCGCGTCACGGTCTCCTGGTTCAGGTTCCTTATCCCACGACGGCCAACTCCCGGCTGCCGGTGGCCGGCACGCCCGTGAAGGTGGAGCCGGTGGTACCGGTGAGCCTGACGTGCAGGTACGTGCCGATCCACTCGACGGGGCCGTCCAGCAGCACGATCTTGTTCCCCCGCGTGCGGCTCTGGAGCAGCCCCCCGCGCCGCGCGACCTTTTCCACCAGCACCTCGTGCACCTCGCCCACCCGCGCGGCGTTCCGCCGCCGGGCCACCTCGCGCACCACCGCGATGAGCCGTTCCAGGCGCTCGCCCGCCACTTCGTCCGGCACCGGATCGGGCAGGCGCAGCGCGCCGGTGCCCTCGCGCGGCGAATACCGGAAGGTGTACGCGTCGTCGAACCCGACCGCGCGAACCAGCGAGACGGTGTCGGCGAAATCCGGCTCGGTCTCGCCCGGGAACCCCACGATGAGGTCCGTGGTGAGCGCCAGGCCGGGCACCGCCGCCCGCAGCCGCTCGACCACCGCCAGGTACTCGTCCCGGCCGTAGCGCCGGCCCATGCGCTTGAGCAGGCCGGTAGATCCGCTCTGCGCCGGCAGGTGGACGTGCTCGCACACCGCCGGCACTTCGGCCAGCGCGGCGACGACGCGGTCCGTGAAATCCGTGGGGTACGGGCTGGTGAACCGGAGGCGCCGGACGCCGGGAACCGCTCCCACCGCGCGGAGCAGATCGGCGAAATCCGCGGCCCCGTCGCGATAGCTGTTGACGGTCTGGCCCAGCAGCGTGACTTCCGACACTCCCTCGTCCGCACGGCGGCGCACCTCGTCCACGACGTCCGCCAACTTGCGGCTCCGCTCGCGGCCCCGCGTCATCGGAACGATGCAGAAGGTGCACCGATAATCGCAGCCCCGCTGCACGGTGACGAAGGCGCCCACCCTGGGGCCCCGCACCGCGGGCACGTCCTCGTAGTGCTCCCACGCGCGGAACTCGACGTCGGCCGCGCGCCGGCCGTCCACCGCCCGGCCGATCAGCTCGGGCAGCGCTCGGTAGCCGTCCGGTCCGATGACCAGGTCCACGTGAGGCGCCTCGTCCAGCAGCCGGCGCCCGAGCCGCTGGGCCATGCAGCCCACCACGCCCAAAACCGTGCCGGGTCGCTTGTAGCGCTTGAGCTCGCCCACCCGGCCGATCACCCGCTGCTCGGCGTTGTCGCGCACGGCGCAGGTGTTGACCAACAGAACGTCGGCGGCGGCGGGATCGTTGGTGGGCACGTAGCCGTCCCGCCCGAGCAGGCCCAGCATCAGCTCGGTGTCGGCTACGTTCATCTGGCAGCCGTAGGTCTCGATGTAGACCTGTCTGGTCACGATACCGGGATCGGGTGCGCCGCCATCAGCGGGCCCCGCCGCTCCAGCCGCGCGGGGAACCGCGCCGGGGGGCGCGTCTCCGTGACGGGAAGATAGACCTCGAGGTAGTCCTCCGTCAGCCCGGCAAACCGGCCGGCGCGGTGCTCCAGCAGCACGACGTCCGCCGGCCCGCCGTCCCGGGCGTCCCGGTAGCGGGCCGCGCGGTCGGCCACCAGCGAGCGGAGCTCGGCCCCGCGCTCGCGGATGACGGCCGCGGCCACCGGCGGCCCCAGGCGCCGGGCGGGCGCGTGGGGCCGCTCCGAATAGGGGAAGACGTGCAGGTAGGTGAACGGCAGGTCGGTCACCAGGGCGCGCGTGGCCCGATGGTCGGCCTCGGTCTCGCCCGGGAATCCGACGATCACGTCGGCGCCCAGGCCGAAGACCGGCAGCCGGGCCGCGATGGCTTCGAGCCGGCGCCGGTAGCCGGCGGCGGTGTACCAGTGGCGGCCCATGCGCTTGAGCAGGCGGTCGCTCCCCGATTGCAGCGGGGCGTGCAGGTGCGAGGCCAGACGGTCGGGTCGCTCGATCAGGAGCCGGCCCAGGCGGTCGTCCACCTCGGTGGCCTCGACGGACGACAGCCGGAACCGCACCGCGGGAACGTCGGCGATCAGCCTCTCCACCAGCGTCCCCAGATTCGTTTCGGGGCCCAGATCCCGGCCGTAGGTCCCGATGTGCACGCCGGTCAGCACGATCTCCGCCGCGTGTCCGGCCAGCAACCGGGCCTCGGCCACCAGGTCGCGGGGCAGCCGCGAGCGGTTGTCGCCCCGCGCCACGGTGGTCGCGCAGAAGGTGCAGTGCTCGTCGCACCCGTCCTGGATCTTGAGCCACGCCCGGGTGCCGCGGCCGAACCGGCGGAGCGGGGCGCTCGGGACCGGCGCCCGCACGCCCAGGGCGTGGAGCACCGCCGCCGGATCGGCGCCGCCCACCACCCCGGTCACCCCCGGCAGCGCGGCAATGCGCCCGTCGTCCACGGCGGCGGCGCACCCCATGACGACGGTTCGAAGGCCGGGCTTCGCCCGCGCCAGCCGGCGCACGAACCCCCGCATCTTGGCCTCGCCCACGTGGGTCACGGTGCACGAATTGACCACCGCCGTGTCGGCGCGGGCGGGATCGTCCACCACGGCCACGCCCGCGTCCTCCAGGGCCTGCCGCACGACCTCGGAGTCGTACTGGTTGGCCTTGCAGCCGAAGGTGTGGAGGTAGACGCTGGTCACGGCCGGACGGTGAGCGACGCCGAGAACTGCCAGGCCCGCTCCCGCGCCCCCGCCCCGGAACGGAAGGCGCGCTCCAGCACCAGGTCGACCAGGCCGCGGTTGCCGGCGAACGAGATGCCGGTGCCCAACGCCACGTCCACCTCGTGCGCCTGGTCGTCGGTGGGGGAAAAGGGGAGCGTCGCGTAGCGCGCCCCGAGACGCAGCGGCACCCGCGACGCCCCGGACTCGGGGCCGCCCAGCTCGACGCCGCTGCCCAGCTCCCACGTATTGAACGCCCGGCCCGGCAGGTCCGGGTCGGCGTCCGCCCAGGAGCGCCAGATGAAGGTGCTGGCCCAGCGGAGCGCCCGCACGGGGCGGATCTCCAGCCCGGCCAGCGCCGAAATGGGAAGGTTGACCGTGCCCGTCGGCGTGGAATCCACCTCGAGGGTCGCTTCGGTGTCGTACCGTCCGCCCAGCGCCACCTGGAGGCCGGCGGTGGGAGCCCAGAGCAGGCCGCCCGAGACCCCGAAGCCCGAGACCCGCTCTTCGTTCACCCGGCGGAACGACTGGTAGGCCGAATCGCTGAACGTGCGGCTCACCGCCAGCTTGGCCGATCCGGTCACGACGTGGACCCCCGCCCCGATGCGCAGCCCGGCGCGCGGCTCCCACGCCAAGGCGCCCCGGATGTCCGACGCGCCGCCACTCGAGCTGCTGCGGTCGGTCACTTCGACGTCCGCCCCGCGCAGGACGATCGTGTCGGTCAGGGACACGTCGAAGGAGCGGTCGGTGTACTGGCTCATGCCCAGCGAATAGCCCAACCGGACCCCCGGCAGGCGCCCGGCTACCTCCATGAGCGGAAACCGCGTGGCGTGGAGGCCGCCCACGTCCGCGCCGCCCACCTGGTACCCGCGGAAATCCGCCGCGGCGACCGCCACGGCGGTGACCTGCACGAAGCCCGCCACCGCTGCCGGGTTGAGCGGCGACGCCGGATCGAACGCGCCCAGCCCGCCGCCCATCGCGCGGGCGCGAGGCGTGAGCGCGCGACCGGGGAAACCGAGTCCCCGGATGCCGTACACCGAGGTCTGTCCGGCGAGGGGGGTGGCGGCTCCGACCGCCGCGATGACCACCCACACGGCGCAGGCTCGCGGCATCAGCGCCCTCCCAGGTTGAGCGGAGGCACGAACGTGATCTGGACCGCCGGCCGGCTGGCCGGGCTCGCGCTCGAGCCGAACAGGCCTTCCGCGAAGGCGCCGCCCTCGGGGACGGCCCGGACCATGATGCTGCGCGGCCGGGTGGAATCCGCGGCCCAGGCGAGCACCAGCGTCGTGATGTCGAGCCGCACGGTGTCGGCCACGCCCACCGGCACCGCGACGCGCTGGACCAGCACCGTATCTTCCGCCACGGGGATCAGGGGAGACTTGGCGCCTACGTCCACGCTCACGCCCTGCGCCAGCAGGTGCAACGTGTCGCCGGGCGCGCCCACGGCGGGCGCCGCCGGCACCAGGATCAGCGTGGCCCGGACCACCGTCGAGGAATCCAGGATGCGCGGCGGCAGCGTGAACCGGAGCAACGACCGGGCGGACGGGGCCCCGCCCACCCGCAGGAGATCGGCCGACGGCGGGGGGACGTCCGGCGCCACGAAGGCGTCCACCGCGGGGAGCTTCCCCTCGACCCGGGGCACCGAGACACCCGCCGAATCGAGCTGCACGTACCGGGTGACGATGGGCGCGTCGGCGCCCTCGAGACTGCCCAGCAACACGAAGCCGCGGTCCACCGCCCGGAGCTCGACGCCCACCGCCGCCGCCCGTCCATCGGCGTCCAGCGTGGGGAACGCATCGGCGGCGAACCGGGCGGTCACCGAGTCGGCCGTGAGCGTATCCGGAAGCGCGACGATGGCCAGACGGGTGCTGTCGGCGAAGTACGGGTCGAGGTCCCCGAAGGCGGTGGAGGTATCCACCGTCACCGGAAGCCGGTAGAAGGCGAGCTCGAGCCCGGCTCCTCCCCGGGCCTGCACCGACACCCGGATGCCGAAGGAATCGGTCGCCAGGACCGCGCCGGTCGTGGTGTCGCCCGCGCGGAGCAGCAGTCTCTCGGCGAATGGGAGGTACCGCACGATCACGCGGCTGGTGGGAAGGGCGCCGCCGGGATCGGCCACCAGCTGCATGGCGCCCGCCTCGTGCGGCAGCACGTACCCGCGGTAGGCGCTGTCGGCCAGCACGGCGTCGAGCAGCATCGTGTCCACCACCGCCACCTGTTCCGGCGGGCAGAACGCCGGACAGGCGCCCACGCCCGGAGCGAAGAGGTCCTCCGTGCATCCGGTCGCGAGCCCCGCGCTCACCGCGGCCATTCCCAGCAGCATGAATCGGCGCATCAAGTTTCCGTGATCAGGGTTCGTCGGACCGGCGGACCGGCGCACCGGCGGACCCGGACAGGTCCCGCGATCCGAACGCGTCGGGCAACAGCTCGGCCAGGGTCCAGCGCCGTCGCCCCGCGGGTCCCACGGCCTCCACCACCAGCCCCGCGCCGAACTCGGCCAGCACCTGCCGGCACGCGCCGCACGGCGCCGCCGGCGGGTCGGCGTCGGTCACGACCACGATCCGCGTGAACCGGCGGGCGCCCGCCACCACCGCCGCGCCCACCGCCACCCGCTCGGCGCAATTGGTCAGGCCGTACGAGGCGTTCTCGACGTTGGCGCCGGCGAACACCCGCCCGTCGTCGGCTTCGAGCGCCGCGCCGACCTTGAACCGGCTGTAGGGCGCGTGCGCCCGGGCCTGGGCCCGGCGCGCAGCGGCGATCAGCGCGTCATCCATGGCGCGATCTCCCCGAGGAACGAGGTACCCGCCGGCGTGACCACCGAAAAGTAATCGGCCGCGGTGGCGCCGAGGTCGGCGAACGTCGGGCGCGTGCCCAGCGCGGCCGGCCGGACGCGCGGCCCCAGGGCCAGGACCGGTACCGCTTCGCGGGAGTGATCGGTCGAGGGCGTGGTCGGATCGTTGCCGTGATCCGCCGTCAGGATCATCACGTCCCGCTCGTCCAGCGCCGCCGCCAGCCGGGGCAACGCCCGATCCAGCTCCTGAAGCCCCCCATAGAACCCCGGAACGTCGTTCCGGTGCCCCCAGGTCTGGTCGAACTCGACCACGTTCACGAAGAGCAGCCCGGGCGGCATCGTCTCGAGCGCCTGCACGATCCGATCGAACGCCTCCGCGTTGCTGTCCACGTGGCGGCTCTCGATGTTCCGCCCCGCGAACAGGTCGTCCACCTTACCGATCCCGACCCGCGGCACGCCGGCCTCGGCCAACCGGTCGAGCAGCGTCGGGCCCACGGGCACGAGCGAGAAGTCCCGCCGGTGGGGCGTACGGCTGAACGCCCCCGGCGCGCCCACGAAGGGCCGCGCGATCACCCGCGACACGGCGTACGGGCCGGCGAGGATCTCCCGCGCCGCGCGACAGGCGTCGTACAGCGCCGCGAGCGGCACCTTCTCTTCGTGCGCCGCCACCTGGAAGACGCTGTCGGCCGAGGTGTAGACGATCCAGTCGCCGGTGGCGAGATGCCGCGCGCCGTACTGCTCGATGACCGCGGTCCCCGACGCCACGTGGTTCCCCAGCACGCCGCGGCCGGTGCGGGCGGCGAAGGCCGCGACGATCTCCGGCGGGAATCCCCGCGGATACGTCGGGAACGCGCGCTCGACCGGCAGACCGCAGAGCTCCCAATGCCCCGTGGTGCTGTCCTTCCCCGCCGACCGCGGCAGCGCCACTCCGTGCGCGGCGGTCGCCCCGGCGCAGCCCATCCCGCCGAGCGGCCGACAGCAGCCGAGCCCGAGGGCTTGGAGATTGGGCAGCCGGAGACCACCCACCGCGCGGGCCACGTTGCCCAGGGTGTCGCTGCCCGCGTCCCCGTAGGCCGACTGATCCGGACAGGGCCCGATGCCGAGACCGTCCAGCACGATCAGCGCGAAACGGCCGGGCGGTTGAGCGGTTGAGCGGTTGAGCGGTTGCTTCCCCCCGCCTTCACGCATCGTACCGCCGCTCTACGCGGGCCCCGATGCGAGCCAGGATCTCGTACGAGTTCGTTCCGGCCCAAGCGCCGAACTCATCCACCGTCGCGGCCGGCGAGTCGCCGCCGAATACCGTGGCCACGTCGCCCACGGTCACGCCGCCCCCGTCCGGCCCCATGTCCACCATCACGAAGTCCATGGTTACCCGACCCACCACCGGCCACCGCCGCCCCCGGAGCACCACGGCGGCGCGACCCCGTACCGCGCGGGGAACGCCGTCGGCGTAGCCCGCGGCGACGGTCGCGATCCAGGTGTCGGCCGGGGCGTGCCAGTCGGGACCGTAGCTCACTGAATCCCCACGGCGGACGTGCCGGAGTGCCACGACTCGGGCCCGAAGCGCCGCCACGGGACGGGGCGCTGGGATATCGGGCGCCGCGGACCCGCCGTAGAGGTAGATGCCGGGTCGCACCAGATCGAGCCGTTCCGCCAGCCGCCAGGCCGCGGCGCTGTTCGCGGCATGGACCAGCGGGGAGCCGGGCACCCGGCGTCGCGCCTCGACGAAGCGACGCCATTGGGCCTCGACCGACGCCGGGTCCACGTCGGCGGCGTAGAAATGGGTGAACACCCCTTCCAGGTGCGGCGAGCCGCAGCGGGCCAGCGCGTCGCTCTCGTCCCATCGCACCCCGCACCGCCCCATGCCCGTGTCGATCTCCAGGTGAAACGGCGCGGGCCACGTGGCGATCACCTCCGGACGGTCGAGTACCGCCCGCAAGTCGTGGCGCCGATACGCGTCGCGCTGCTCGGGCGAGGCGGGGGTAAATACCAAAATCGGGCGGGTGAGCCCCGCGGCCCGCAGCTCGGCCCCTTCCCCGACGGTCGCGACGCCGAACCCCCACGGGTCGAGCGCTTCGAGCGCCCGGGCGCACGGTACGGCGCCGAGACCGTAGGCATCCGCCTTGACCATGGGGAGGAGACGCGCGCCGGGCGCCCGATCGAGCACGGCCCGCGCGTTCGCCAACAGCGCGGCGAGACTCACGTCCAGCCAGGCGCGGCCGTTGGGCGATGGCGTTGACACGTTCACGCGAGGGCCGGTATTGTAACCGCCGCGAGGAGCCAAATGCAAGAACCATCGTCGCTTGGACGCATCGTGGAGCTGGTGCGCGACCTGCGCGCCCGCTGCCCGTGGGACGCGGCCCAGACCCCGCAGACCCTGCGGCCCTATCTCATCGAAGAGGTCCACGAGCTGGATCACGCGCTCGGCCTGGACGACCCGCACGCCGTCCGAGTGGAGTTGGGCGACCTGCTGCTCCACCTGGCCTTTCAGATCGTGCTGGCCGAGGAGCGCGGCCTGTTCGGGTCGGAAGACCTGACGAGGCAGGTGGAGGAGAAGATGTGGAGACGCCATCCGCACCTGTTCCCCACCGCCCCGCCACAGCGCGGCAGGGCGGCAGAAGCGGCAGCGGGATCAACCGCTAACCGCCAACCGCTGACCGCCGATCAGGTCAAAGCCAACTGGGAGAAACTCAAGCTCCGCGAGCGCGACGACGAAGACCGGCCCAGCGTGCTGGACGGGCTGCCGCCCACCATGCCGGCCCTGGTGACGGCGTTCCGGCTCCAGGAGCGCGCGGCGGGCGTGGGGTTCGACTGGCCCGACTGGCACGGCCCGCTCAACAAGGTGCGGGAAGAGACGGAGGAGCTCGTCCACGAGCTGGAGAGCGGCGCCGCCCCGGCGCGCGTCGAGCACGAGCTGGGCGACCTCCTCTTCGCCGCCGTGAACCTCGGCCGCAAAGCCGGCGTGGATCCGCGGGCGGCGCTGGAATCCGCCAACCGCCGGTTCACGGATCGGTTCCGCGCGGTCGAGCACCTGGCGCGCGAGCGCGGGGTGGATGTGCATACGGCGGGACTGGGGAAACTGGATGAGCTGTGGGATGAGGTGAAGCTCAGGGCTCAGGGATAGAGCTTGTACATCATCCTCGGAAACGCGATGCATTCCCGGATATGCGGCACGCCCGAGATCCAGGCGACCGTACGCTCGACCCCGAGCCCGAACCCCGAATGGACGAACGTCCCGTACTTCCGGAGATCGAGGTACCAGCCGTACGCCTCCTCGGGGAGTTTCCACTCGCGGATGCGCTGGAGCAGGCGGTCGTGGTCGTCCTCGCGCTGGCTCCCGCCGATGATCTCGCCGTAGCCCTCGGGCGCCAGGCAGTCGTTGTTGAGCACGGTGCGCGGGTCGTCGGGGTTCTGCTTCATGTAGAACGCCTTGACCTCGCGCGGGTAGTTGAACACGAACACCGGCCGGTCGAACTCCTGGGCCAGCAGGGTCTCCTCGTCGCCGCCCAGGTCCCGGCCCCAGGCGAAGTCGGTCCCCAGGCGCTGGAGCCTGGCCACCGCGTCGGTGTAGGAGATCCGGGGAAACGGCGGGCTGACGCGCTCGAGCGGGCCTAGGTCGCGCTCCAGCTCCTTCAGCTCCTCCTTGCGCCGGTCCAGGCACCGCCCCACGATGTAGCTTACGAACTCTTCCTGGAGTCGCATGTTGTCGTTCGAATCGTGCCAGGCGACTTCGGGCTCGACCATCCAGAACTCGGCCAGGTGACGGCGCGTCTTGGACTTTTCGGCCCGGAACGTGGGGCCAAAGCAATACACCTGGCCCAGGGCCGCCGCCGCGGCCTCCAGATAGAGCTGGCCGGTCTGCGCCAGGTACGCCTTGCCCAGATCGAAGTACTCGGTTTCGAACAGCGTGCCCGCGGTCTCGCCGATCGCGCCCGTGAGGATGGGCGTGTCGACCAGCACGAAGTCGCGCTGGTGGAAGAAGTCGCGGATGGCCTGGATCACTTCGTGCCGGATGCGCATGATGGCCACCTGGCGCCGGCTCCGAAGCCACAGGTGGCGATGCTCGAACAGGAAGGCGGTGCCGTGCTCCTTGGGCGTGATGGGGTAGTCGTGGCTGGGACCCAGCACCGCGAGATCGGTGACGGTGAGCTCCACCCCGCCGGGCGCGCGCGCGTCGGCGCGGACCGCCCCGGTCACCGCCACCGCGGCCTCCTGGGTGAGGCTCTTGAACCGCTCCCAGACCTCCGGCGGGACGTCGTTCTTCGCCACCACGCCCTGCAGATAGCCGCTGCCGTCGCGCAGCACCACGAAGCCGATCTTCCCGCTCGACCGGGTGGTCGTCACCCAGCCGCGCAGGGTCGCGGCCTGGCCCACCAGGCTCGGCAGATCGGTGATACGCGTGGGGGCGGACATCGGGCGCGTATCCTAGTCCTGCTCCTGATGAGTGTCAACGCGACTGCGTGCGCCCCCAAGCCGATCGAAGGACCCGAACGCGAGAGCACCGGCTGGTCGGTCCCGCTGGGGTCGTCCACCCGGGCGCCCTCGGCCGACCAGCGCGTACCGACGGAGCCGTCGCTCCGCTGGCGGGCCAACGTGCGGCGGGGCGCGGCGGGGCCGCCGGCCCTGGGCGAGGCCGTGCTCGCGGTCACGACGCTGGACCGGGCCGTCACCCTGCTCGAATGGGCCACCGGCGAGACGGTGTGGCGGCGGAACCTGAGCGCGCCGGCCTCCGGCCCCCCGCTCATCCTGGGTGATCGGGTGTACGCCGCCAGCACCGGCCGCCAAGGCCGGGTCTACGCGTTCGGGCTCCGGCGCGGCAACCGGCGCTGGGACGCGCGGGTGGGCTCGGTGGTGCCGCCCATCGCCGCGTCGCCCGGGCTGGTCTTCGTCGGCACCGAGCGCGGCCTGGTCCAGGCGCTCGAAGGAGATCGGGGGCAGCAGCGCTGGCGGCGGCAGCTGCCTGGCGTGCTCCGCCTGGGGCCCGTGGACGTGGGCGGCGCGCTGCTCGTCGCGACGGACGATTCGCTCTATCTGCTGGCGCCCACCGACGGCACGATCGTGGCCCGCGTGCCCGCCCCCGGCACCGTGGTGGCGCCGCCCGCCTGGCGCAACGACACGCTGGTCATCGTGTCGCCCGACGGCATCATCGCGGGGCTGGCCCGGAACGACCTGGCGACGCTCTGGGCGGTGCCCACCGGCGACCCGGTGTTCGGCATGCCGGCCATCGCGCGCGATACGGTGTTCGCCGTGACCCTGGGAGGCGCCCTCTGGCGGGTCCCGCTCGCCACGCCCGACCAACCGGTCGCCTTCGGGTTGGGCGTGACCGTGCGCGCCACCCCGGCACCCACCGCGGACGGGGTCCTCGTGGGCACGACGGCGGGCGAGGTACTGCTGGCGCGCGGTGAGGGATCGGTCGAGCGCCGGGTGCGGGTGGACGGCCCGGTGGAGCAGCCGCCCATCATCAAGGACGGGGTGCTGCTGGTGATCGACGGGAAAGGACGGGTGCTGACGTGGAGATGAGAACAGCGGAAGCGCAGGAGGGCGGACGGACGGGAGACCTGCGTCGAGTGGGGCGGGCGATGCTGATCGTGGCCCTCGTCACCCCCGTGCTCCCACTCTCCCACCCTGCCGCGGCCCAGGAGACGGCCCCGCCCGCCATCGATGCCCGCCCCTGGTTCGCGGACGTGTCGCACTACGGCAAGTGGGTGGCGCTCGCCGGGGCCGCCGGGTTCACCACGGTCGCGATCCTGCGGAACCACGATGCCGACCAGATCTACGACGGGCTCGCCACCCTGTGCCGGGCCGGAGGCGACACCTGCGTGCTGGACCCCGACGGGAACTACGTCAATCCAGAGGCCGAGCTGCTCTACCAGGAGACGCTGCACCTCGATTCGGAGGCGCGGAAGTGGATGCTGGGCGGGCAGGTGACGCTGGTGGCCGCGGGGGCCATGTTCGTGGTCGATCTCGTGGCCCGGACGCGGAGACCGAAGAACATTCCGTATGCGCCTCTCGAATACTTCGCAGATGGTAGGCGGGTAGGTTTGAGAGTCAGGTTCTAGGACAGACGGCTAGCCGTCTACCCTGTATCCTCTCTCTCA
>Ga0210377_10001821_pt1 | contig 19061 bp, 22 predicted proteins | sample PLM4_65_b1redo_FD_155480 | JGI IMG/M metagenome (GOLD analysis project Ga0210377, IMG submission 155480) | Groundwater sediment microbial communities from an aquifer in East River, Colorado, USA - PLM4_65_b1 redo | ecosystem: Environmental > Terrestrial > Soil > Riparian zone | place: USA: East...
AGCGCAAGGAAGACATCCCGCTTCTCGTGGATTATTTTGTCGCCAAGTTCAACAAGAAAACAGGAAAGAAGATAGAGACCGTGCCGAAAGAGACCCTGGACATGCTTCAGGCGTACAACTGGCCCGGCAACGTGCGTGAGCTGGAGAGCATCATCGAGCGGGCGGTGATCACGAGCCAGGGGACCTCGCTGCAGGTATTGGACCGGCTCGAGACTTCCCGGACAATCGGGGAACAGGCAGCGCAGGATGCCAAAGGCCTTATAGAGCTGGAACGCGACCGCATCCTTCAGGTGCTTAACCAAACCAATTGGCGTATCGAAGGGAAAAACGGGGCAGCGGCGGTCCTCGGTCTCAACCCCAGCACTCTTCGAGGCCGGATGCGGAAAGAAGGCATCCGCCGTTCATAAACAAATGAAACGTAATCCTCATAAAAGTATCACTCTTTGCGGCCCGTTCTATTTGACGGTTCTGTTAAATATGACGGCTGCCTCTGACGGTTTCCCCGTCACCAATATTCCTCAATTTCTATCTTATCCCGAACAATCAATGCCTTGTGCTCGAGTATCCATAGTTCTCTCCCAGGCATAATAGTTGTAATGCATGTTATACATCTAACGAGCGGTAGGCAAAATGCTTTCAAATTAAACCAAGGATGAAGGTTGCACAGGACACTGACACTTTAAACCCGGGCGTGGTATTCAGTGTCAAATAGTCAACAGACAATAACAGAAGGACCAGTCCTTTGGGCCACGTCACAAGTAAGCCTGCACATTGACACCCCACGGGCGGATAAGGGCTCATTTCAAGATGAAAACCAGATAAGGAGGCAACAAAATGAAAAAGTTACTTTTAGGTACAATCCTTTTAGCGTTGGCAATTGTCGTTCCTATTTCAACAATGGCGGAGGTAAATATAAGTATTGGAATTCCTCTGCCGCCGCCAATCATATTTCCGGCGCCTCCGGAAGTGATCGTGATGCCTGATACGAACTATGTGTACGTTGTTCCAGATGTAGAGGCAGACATGTTTTTCTGGGGCGGTTGGTGGTGGCGACCATGGGAAGGCCGTTGGTATCGCTCACATTATTATGACCGGGGTTGGGCTTATTATAACAATGTTCCAAGTTTTTACTTTGATGTGGACCCGGGTTGGAGAGGATACTACAGACATCATAATTGGTACGGACACCAATGGAACTATGAACGGATTCCGCACCGACAACTTCAACAGAACTGGAAGGGCTGGCGCGATGATCGATATTGGGAACGGCAAAGAACCTGGGGTGTCCAGGGCTATCAACCTCGACCGCAACAGCAGATACGGGAATTAAGACATCAAAGGCAAGAGCAATATCAACAGAGACCCGAGGTCCAGCGGCATCGGCAACAGATACAACAGCAACAAAGACAACCGCAGGTTCGAGAGCCTCAAGTCCGGCAACAAAGACAACCGCAGGTTCGAGAGCCTCAAGTCCGGCAACAAAGACAACAGCAGGCTCGGGAGCCTCAAGTCCAGGAACAAAGACAACAGCAACAGAGACAACCTGAGGTTAAGCAGCCTCAAGGTCAGCAACAAAGACAACAGCAACAAAGACAGCCCAGGGTTCAGAAACCTGATGGACAGAAGCAACCCAAACAACAGGATTCTAAACCTCGAGGCAAGCAAAACCAGGGAGAAAACAAACAGTCTCAGGAAAGGCCTGAAAGAGAAAATGCTGAACATGGAAGGTAGGCGGACGGAAGTTTAAAAACATAGTCATTGATACTATCTGTCCCTAATTATTATTCGAGGCGGTCCCAAAACGACCAGCGGTCGTACTAAATGCGAACCCGTCCATTCGATAGAATTAGGAGGAGAGCATGTCAGAAAAAAACCGCACAATAGCAAAACAGGCGGGCATGGGGGCCATTCCCACTGCAAAGGGTGTTACCTTCCGGGTATGGGCGCCGCATGCCGAAAAGGTTTACGTGACCGGAACCTTCAATGACTGGAGCAATCCCTCAACACCTCTGGTCAGCGAACAGAACGGTTACTGGTCAATTGATGTGCCGGACGCAAAAGTAGGAGATGAGTACAGATATATGATTCACACTCCTGTTGATTGGAAGCTCCCCCCCCTTTCTCGTATCGACCCTTATGCCAGAAAGGTGACGAACGCAACGGGCAATGGAATTATCTATGAGCCGCAAGCCTTCGATTGGGGTGATACTGCCTTCCACATGGCCACGGGGAATGAGCTTGTCATTTACGAAATGCATATCGGCACTTTTAATGTCAAAGAGAAGGGACACCCGGGGACGTTTGATAGCGCCATTGAAAAATTTCCTTATCTTAAAGAACTGGGCATCAATGCCATCGAAGTGATGCCGATCGCGGAGTTTGCCGGCAATTTTTCGTGGGGGTACAATCCGGCGCATCCATTCGCCGTCGAAAGTAATTACGGCGGACCGGATGCCTTTAAGCGCTTTGTCAAAGCGGCCCACGAGCACAGTATCGGTGTCATCGTAGATGTCGTTTACAACCACTTTGGCCCTGATGATCTTGATCTGTGGCGGTTTGACGGCTGGAGCGAAAACGGGAAGGGGGGAATTTACTTTTACAATGATCATCGCTCGCTAACACCCTGGGGCGAGACGCGCCCCGATTATGGCCGGGATGAAGTGCGCCAATATTTGCGCAATAACGCCTTTATGTGGCTCGAGGAGTGCCACGTCGACGGTCTGCGTTGGGACATGATAATCTACATCAAAAGCATTGACGGTAATGAAGGAAATCCGGCCAATGATATTCCCGAAGGCTGGAAATTGATGCAGTGGATCAATGTGGAAATCCAGCAGCTGTTTCCCGGCAAGATCAGCATCGGCGAAAGCATGAGGAACAATCCCTGGGTCACGAAGGATGTAGGAGCGGGCGGCGCAGGCTTCAATGCGCAATGGGATGCCGAATTTGTTCACCCCATCCGCCAGGCCGTCATCGTCCGTGATGATGCATCACGTGATGTGGGCGAGGTCTGCAAAGCCATCGAACATCGCTACGATTCAGACGCCTTCAAGCGCGTCATTTATACCGAATCGCATGACGAGATTGCGAATGGCCGGGCACGCGTGCCGGAGGAGATCTGGCCGGGAAAAGTGGACAGCTGGTTTTCCAAGAAGCGCTCCACGCTGGGAGCCGCCCTGGTTCTTACTTCACCCGGCATCCCGATGCTTTTTCAAGGACAGGAGTTGCTGGAAGACCGGTGGTTTCAGGATAAGGACCCGATCGACTGGTCCCGAGTTGAGGACGAGCACGGTATTTTTGGAATGTATCGGGACCTCATCGCCCTGAGGCGCAACCGGTCGGGCGTGACACGGGGGTTGTGTGGTCAAAATATCCATATCTATCATATTGACAATGAGGCCAAGGTCATCGCTTTCCATCGCTGGGACAAACAGGGCCCAAAAGACAGCGTCGTTGTTGTGGTTAATATGACGAATCAAAACCGCGATGGATATGTCATCGGTTTTCCGCGGGCCGGACTGTGGAAAACGCGTTTTAACAGCGACTCTTACAACTATGGCCCGAATTTCGCCAATCACCCCACCCCTGACGTCGAAGCTCATGAGAAGGAAACCGATAAGCTGCCCTGCTCCGGCGAGATCGGCATCGGCCCGTATACGGTGGTAATTTTCTCGCAAGATGAATAGGACCGGACTTCGTGAGGCGGAATGGAAAGAGGCGGCAGCGACCATAGAAAAAAGGCTGCAATGTGACTGGATTGATTTCAGACCCTGATAACTATTGTAATAACGATTGTGAGAGTGGAAAGAGATACATGAAAAGGAGCGTCAAATGAAAAAGAATATACGGTACATCATCGTCACGGTTCTGCTGCTCGTTTGCAGCGGCTGCTTCCCTATTTTTGTTCCGGTTGAAGAAGGTGGACGCGGAGGGGGAGGGCATGAGCGCCACGATCGAGGTGAACACGGCGGTCACCATTAGGATCAATGGTTTGTCATGATGCCGCTGCTTGTTGTTCCAGATCACTGCAATCGGCGTCATCGGAGATGAGGACGCTGTCTCAGCGCTAGAGTACGGTGCTATCCGGATCCCCATGTGTTACGAATGAACTTAATTACGACGTAAGACTTACGCTTGCATCAATCTTCGTGGCCCGTCCTATTTGACGGTTCTGTTAAATAGGACGGCTACCTCTGACGGGTTCCCATCCATCGCTATTCCTCAATCTGCATCTTATCCCAAACAATCAATGCCTTGCCCTCGCTCTGCCGTAGTTCTCCCTTGGGCTCGATAGTTGCAATACATCTGGAATATGAATATTCGCAAGTTGCTCTTCACAACTCTGTAATGAGAAGGGCTGCTTATAGACAAAAAGGAGACAAGTAATTCGGCCTGTCTTCTTCAAACCATCAATCACATCCAGCACAGACGCTGGACAGGAGAAATACCATGAGATCCAGCACGCAGGACAAGACGGAAGACACATTTCGCAAAGTTATGGGCAAGCTCAAGGAGGCCACCAGGAAACTCAGCGAAAATCTGCAACTGGAAGCAAAAGGCAATGCCGAAAAGATAGCCGGAAAAGTGTAAGAAAAAATCGGTTACTCAACAATACCATAACAAAACAACAAAAAGGAGAAATGAAAATGAAAATGAAAGCAATGTATTCCGCAGTTCTGATGATAGCCGCGTTCGCACTGCTGGTGATCGGCGTGCCCGTGCATGCGTCCAAGACGGATGACCGCATCGAATCATCGGCCAAAAAGTCCTATAATTTCGAAACATACCTCAAGGATGATGATATTAAGATCGAGTCCAAAGACGGCGCCGTCACCTTGACGGGGTCCGTCTCCGAAGAATCACACAAATCGCTGGCCAAGGAGACCGTAGCAGGCCTGCCCGGGGTAAAAAGCGTGGACAACCGGCTGGAGGTCAAAGGCACGCCCCCCGCGGCAAACTCGGATGCATGGCTGACGACGAAGGTGAAAACCACGCTCTTGTTCCATCGAAGCGTGAGCGCAGGCAAGACCGAGGTTGAAACAAAAGACGGCATTGTGACCCTGCGTGGGAATGCTGCAAGCCAGGCACAAAAGGAACTGACGACCGAATACGCCAAGGATGTCGACGGGGTCAAAGATGTCAACAATGAAATGACCGTACCGAAGAGCGGGAAAAAGACTCACGAGACGACGGGTGAAAAGGTTGATGACGCTTCCATCACCGCCCAGGTCAAGATGGCACTGCTGTTCCATCGTTCCACCAGCACCCTCAGCACCACGGTCACGACGAAACGCGGCGTGGTAACCGTGGGCGGCAAAGCCAAGAATACGGCTGAAAAGGACCTGGTTGCCAAGCTCGTAAGCGACATACACGGTGTCAAGCGTGTCAACAACCGGATGACCATCGAGTAGTTTAAATCCAATGTCAATGAGGCTGCCGGCCCGTTGCTGAGCCACGGTCGGGCAACGCGCCTGAGCAAGCCGGAAGGAGGATACTATGTTGTGGACAATTGCTGTAATACTGTTAGTTCTATGGGCACTGGGGTTGGTGAGCAGTTACACCATGGGAGGGTTTATCCACATCCTGCTGGTAGTTGCCCTGATCGTGATTGTGGTCGGTTTCATTCAGGGGCGCGGCAGGGCATAAGCTGAACAAACGATGTAAAGGAGGTGCCAATTGAAAACATACACGTTGATAGGGATCATCCTCATTATTATCGGAATCGCGGCCTTTGCGTATCAAGGCATCAGCTACACGACCAGAGAGAAGGTCGTTGATCTTGGTCCGGTCCATATGTCGGCTGATAAGACGAGAACGATTCCGCTGCCGCCGATCGTGGGCGCTCTTGCGCTCGTGGGCGGTGTCGTGCTGCTGGTAACGGGAAGCAAAAAGAGCTGATCGCAGGCAAATGATTGAAAAGGAGACCCTCATGAAAAAAAAATGGATAGTAGTGGTAATGCTTGTAGTTGTAGTTGTGTCATTACTCGTTCTTTCATCATGCTTTTTTCCAGGAGGACCGGGGCACGTGCCTGGACCAGGACACGTGCCTGGACCAGGACACCTGCCCATGCCGCCACATCCGTAACCTGGCGTTTATGGGATTCGAAAGAATAACAGGGGCCGGCATCGTATTGCGGTCAAGGGAAGCAGAAAGAGCTGATCGCAGGCAAACGTTGCAATAACAGGGGGTTGGCTATGGAGAACCAAAGAAATGCCTATGAAAAAAAGCTCTATGCGCAGATACAAGAATGGAGCGTGGATATCTCTCTGCTGAGGGTCAAGGCAAACTCGGCCAGGGCCGACGTTAAGATTGATCACTATAAAGCCATCGAAACCCTGGAGCGCAAGCAAGATGAGGTAAGGATGAAGCTTCAGGACTCGATGGCCGCAGGCGATCGGTCACGGATAGACCTCAAAAGAGGAGCTGAAAAAGCCTGGTCTGAAGTCCAGGCCGCCTAACACGGAGGCACGCAGAGTTTCAAATGTGCGGGGCCGCAGAGTGCACCCGGCAAGCGGAACGTTGTCTCATAAAAAAGGAGGATTGATATGCTTGGAACGATTTTGATCGTGGTTGTGGTCCTGATGCTGCTTGGCGCACTGCCCACGTGGCCTCACAGCCGGCAGTGGGGTTACGCTCCGACCGGCGGACTCGGCCTGGTCCTGTTGATCCTGATCATCCTGTTGCTCCTGGGCCGGCTTTAAGCGATGAGGCCTGCCGAAAGAGGAAAAAAGAGAAGCTCGGCGCGATCCCGACCGCAAGCTCATTGCGGGACGATCGGCCCGACGCACCGGTAGTTAATTAAGCCCGCAAGAACGCGGGCAAGAGGAGAATACCATGAAATCCAGCATGAAGGACAAGGCAGCAGGCAAGTTTCACGAAGTAAAAGGGAAGGTCAAAGAGGTAGCCGGGAAGCTCAGCGATAATCCCAAGCTGGCAGCCGAAGGCAAAGTCGAAAAGATAGCCGGTAAAGTTCAAGAAAAGATCGGCCAGGTTGAGAAGGTCCTGGAGAAGTAGGCGAGTGGCGTATCATGTTGAAGTTGTCGTGAACGAGGAAGTGAACGGGTCACGGTCTGCCGGAAAAATCGTCCCTTCAATTTCGCGACGTAGCATCCTCGGGCGGAGAAACGATATGGCGAATAGAATTTTGATCATCACGGGCAATGCCGCGGATGCCACGGTGCTGGAGGATGCGCTCGGCAGTGCAAAAGACGGTCCCTTCACCATCGAGCGGGTGACGCACCTGTCCGACGGGCTCAAGCGGCTGAGCGCAGGCGGCATCGACGCTATCATGGCGGATCTGTCGCTGCCTGACAGCCAGGGCATCGGGACATTCGACTCGTTGTTCGCCGCCGCTCCTCACACGCCGATCATGGTGCTCAGTGCACCGGGAGACGAAACGTCCGTGACGGAAGCGGTCCAGCGCGGTGCGCAAGGGTACCTCGCGAAAGTCCACTTTGGAAGCTACCTGGTTTTTCAATCGCTGCGCAACATTATCCAGCGCAAGGTGATCGAGGAAACATTCTACATAGAAAAAGCCCGTGCACAGGTCACACTCAATTCGATCAGCGATGCGGTCATCGGCACCGACATGTCGGGCAATGTCGACTATCTGAATGTTTCGGCGGAAAAAATGACCGGATGGTCGAGGGCTGAAGCGCGCGGGCATCCCATCGGCGAAGTGATGCAGATCATCAATGGCAATACGCGCAGACCCGAGCCCAATCCGGTCGAAATGGTACTGAAGCAAAACGAGGCCATGGGATTGACTGCGGGCACGATCCTGATCCGGCGCGATGGGGGCGAAGCGGCGATCGAAGATTCCGCCGCGCCGATCCACGATTTAAACGGGCAGATTACCGGAGCGGTGATCGTGTTCCATGATATCTCGGCCGCGCAGGCGATGGCCGCGAAAATGGCTCATCTGGCGCAGCACGACTCCCTGACCAACTTGCCGAACCGCGTGCTGCTGAACGATCGCATCACACAAGCGATCGCCTTTGCGAAACGGCACCGCACACATCTTGCCGTGCTGTTCCTGGATCTGGACAATTTCAAGCACATCAACGATTCCCTCGGACACGAGATCGGCGACAAGCTGCTTCAATCCGTTGCGCAAAACCTGAGTGCATGCGTGCGCGGTTCCGACACGGTAAGCCGGCTGGGAGGCGATGAGTTCGTCGTACTGGTGACGGAGGACAAGTACGCGGAAGATGCTGCCGTGACTGCCGACAAGATACTCGCTGCCCTGGCAGCGCCGCATTCCATTGCTCAACAGGCGCTGCAGGTGACGACCAGCATCGGCATCAGTGTTTATCCGGCGGATGGCCAGGATGCGGAAACGATGATCAAGAATGCGGATACCGCGATGTACCAGGCCAAGGAAAAGGGCCGCAACAACTACCAGTTTTTCAAGAGCGACATGAACGTCCGCGCGGTCGAGCGGCAGGTTATCGAAGCCGATTTGCGGCGTGCGCTGGAGCGGCAGGAATTCGTATTGCATTACCAGCCCAAGGTCAATATTGCTACCGGCACGATTACCGGCGCCGAGGTATTGCTGCGCTGGATGCATCCGGTATGGGGCATGATGCTGCCCGATCGCTTCGTGCCCATCGCAGAAGATTGCGGCCTGATCGTGCCGATCGGCCGCTGGGTGCTGCGGGAAGCATGCGCCCAAGCCAGGCGCTGGGAAGACGCGGGGCTGAAGCTGGCTTCGGTCGCAGTCAATATCTCCGCACAGGAATTCCACAGCAAGGATTTCGTTGAAGGCGTGCTCGGCATCCTGGCCGAAACCGGGCTGGAGCCGGGATGCCTGCAACTTGAAATTACCGAAAGCGCGTTGATGCGCGATGCCGAGTCCAGCACCGCGATACTTCAGCAGCTTAAGAATATCGGGGTGCAGCTCGCGGTTGACGATTTCGGCACCGGCTATTCCAGTTTGAGTTATCTGAATCAGTTTCCGATCGATGTCCTCAAGATCGACGGGTCATTTGTCAATGAAATTGGTTCCCCGAACGGCAATGGCATCATCGTCAAGGCCATAATCGCCATGGGCACGAGCCTTAAGCAACGGGTGGTGGCCGAAGGCGTGGAGGAACAGGCGCAGCTGGCCTTCCTGATAGCGCAGCATTGCGAAGAGGGGCAAGGCTACTTGTTCAGTCGGCCGCTCATCGCTGAACAATTCGCCGCGCTGCTGGTTACGGGGATATCCCGGAACGTCCGGCCGATACCGTTGGTGCTTGTAGCATAGAAAATAGGCAGATCCATTATCGTACAAGCTGCATATCCTTTCCTCACGTGCGTATACAACAAAGGGAGGTAACTATGCTTTGGACAATCTTCGTGATACTTGTGGTGCTCTGGCTGTTGGGGTTGATCAGTGGCTACACGATCGGCGGCTACATCCATATTTTGCTCATCATCGCAATCGTTGTGGTGTTGATAAGAATCATTCAGGGTCGAAAGGTTTTGTAGTCGATGCGGGGCTGAGACGTGGGCAAGAAACCTTCCCGGGAAATACCCTCAAGAGGCTGCACGGGTAGACGCAGCCTGCAGAGGTCACTGAGCTTGTTTACCGAGGTACTGTCTCCCCGTCACACGCCTAGCCTGTCAAGGAGAACTACCATGATCGACGCAACCATTAAGATGACGGTGCCTGCCGGAAAGCGGAAAGAGGTCCTTCAAACGGTGAAAGCAATACTCGGCCCGATCCGGCGCGAGCGGGGCTGCATAAGCTGCAATTGCTACGTGGACGTGGAGGATGAAGGCATATTCTTCTTTAAGGAGGATTGGAAGACCAGGGAAGACCTCGACAATCATCTGAAAACCGACCGGTTTGCTGTCCTGATCGGGGCAATGAGCCTGCTCAACGCGGAGCCGGAAATCAGGTTCGACACCGTTGAATCCATTGCAGGGGCCGAGGATATAAAAGCGGCGCGGGCATGATGCAAGAAAGAAAGGCGTTTTTTATGAGCTGTTGATCTTGTCTTTATCGGGAGTTTCAGACACACCCTGCATTTAATGATCGAAAATCTAATTTGAGGAGGAGAGAAATGAAGAAGGTTAATGTGCCGGCAGGAACGAAGAAGGTTGCTTTAGTGGCAATATCAATGGTGTTAGGGTTGGCCTTGTTTTCCGGGTGCGCAACACTCAAGGGCGAATCAGCGGGTGAATATATAGACGACGCGACGATTTCATCAAACGCCAATTCGGTGGTAGTTAAAGACCCTGATGCGCATTTTCTGAAGATCGATGTAACGACAACAAAGGGTGATGTTGTTCTCCAGGGTTATGTGAACAGCAGAGAAACCGAGGCACGGATCGTTGGAAAGATCAAGGAAATTAAGGGTGTTAAATCCGTTAAGAGCCTCTTGTCCACACAAAAGGTCGAAACAACGGGTGAATTTATCGACGATGCGACGACCACGACACAGGTTAATGGGATAATCGTTGCAGACCCGGATGCCCATTATCTGAAGATCGATGTGACCACAACAAAGGGAGAAGTTCTTCTCCAGGGTTTTGTGAACAGCAGAGAAACCGAGGCACGGCTTGTAGACAAGATCAAGGAAATTAAGGGTGTTAAATCCGTTAAGAGCCTCTTGAAGCTGGAAGAGAAAAAGTAAAGGGATAAGGCGTATTCCATGAATGCACTCCTCATTTATCCTGAATTCCCGGATACCTTCTGGAGTTTCAGACACGCGCTGAAATTTATTAACAGAAAGGCGAGCAGTCCACCTCTCGGCTTGTTGACTATAGCGGCGATGCTTCCTGAAGCGTGGGAGAAGAGGCTGGTTGATATGAACGTCGAAGGTCTGCGTGACGATCACTTGAGGTGGGCTGATCTCGTCCTGGTGAGTGCGATGTCTGTCCAGAAGGAATCCGTAAAAGGAGTGCTGGCAAGATGCAAGGCAGCCGGCGTCAGGATTGTCGCCGGCGGCCCGCTTTTCACGACCGAATATGAGACATACGGGGATGTGGACCATCTGGTGCTGAACGAGGCTGAAATCACTCTGCCCCGTTTCCTGGAGGATTTCCAGAAAGGCGTTGCCGGCCATTTCTACACCACTGATCAGTGGGCAGACCTGGGTCAGACACCCATTCCTCTGTGGAGGCTCGTCAATATGAAGCATTATGCCTCAATTAATATCCAGTATTCCCGGGGGTGTCCCTTCAACTGCGAGTTTTGCGACATCACCCTGCTTTGCGGTCGCATACCCCGTACAAAGAATAAAGCACAGATCGTCAGGGAGCTTGAGAGTGTGTACGCATATGGCTTCAGGGGACAGGTCTTCTTTGTTGACGACAATTTTATCGGGAACAAGAAAAAGCTGAAGGAGGATATCCTCCCTGCTATCGTCGAATGGATGGAGAGGAAAAAGCATCCCTTCTCCTTCAATACACAGGCGTCCATAGAATTGTCAGATCATAAGGACCTTATGCATTTAATGGTCAGGGCAGGATTCGATAGTGTCTTCATCGGCATAGAGAGCCCCCATGAACAGAGCCTCGCGGAATGCAGCAAATTCCAGAACAGGAACCGCGATCTCCTCGCCAGTGTGAAAAATATCCAGAAGTCCGGCCTCGAGGTGCAGGGAGGTTTCATTGTCGGTTTTGACCATGACCCTGCCACGATTTTCGACACACAGATCAGGTTCATCCAGGCGAGCGGTGTTGTCACGGCCATGGTCGGCGTCCTCATTGCCCTTCCACGTACACAGCTTTACGAGAGACTCAAAAAGGAGCAGCGGCTGCTGAAAGAGAGCTCCGGAAACAATACTGCTTTCTCGACAAACTTCATCCCCAAAATGGACTATGACCTGCTGATCAGCGGCTACAAAAAGGTACTCAGCACCCTTTATTCACCAAAACACTACTATGCAAGGCTCAGGACCTTCCTGAAGGAATACATACCGCCCGAGAAAAAGAAAAAGGCCTTGCGGTTTCGTCCCAACTACATTGCAGCGTTCTTCAGGTCCGTGGTCGTCCTCGGGATCGTTGGAAAAGAGCGTTTCCATTATTGGAAACTGCTGTTATGGATGATGTTCAATCGTCCAGGCCAAATTCCGCAGGCCATCACCCTCTCGATCTACGGTTTCCATTTCCGGAAGGTCTTTGAGAGACACCTTCGTTGAAGGGTGAGGGAAAAGTAAGATATAAAATCTGTATACAGACACACTGCATGATCAAGGAGGTGCGCCATGGAACTAAGTCTGGTGCAGGCATTTTTAATGGGTTTTGCTATCGCCACGGTGCTCTTTTTTTTAATCAGCGGGCTCGCATGGATCAAGATGACGTCCGGCATGGACCGGGAAGATTCCCTGGCCCTTGTCGATCTAACCAACGGTAAATATGTGTCCGAGATCGTGCAAGAAGGCCTAATGCGGATTAAAGAAATGACAGCTTTGCCGAAGGAGATGGCGGACAAGGAGTTGGAACCAATGCATACGGCCGCGGAAATGGCGCGGTTTTCGCGGGAGATGATAGACTTTTATATTGCAGCGGGCAGCAATGGCGGGAAGAAACCGTACCTGCACTAACGAGCTGGAGGAGATGCCGCATGAAACTCCTGGATCAATTCATTGTGCAAGTAGGTAAGCAGCCTGCGGACTGGACCAGCCAGGATGTACAAAACTATATGGACTATGTAAAAAGGTATGCGACGGATAAAGCCGCGCCAAAAAGATATGATCACTGACCAAACGTTGCGCGGATACATACCGGTCGCGAAAGGAGATACACATGATGAAAATTCGAAAAAGCGTCATCGCAGCGCTGGCCGTGGCTGTCCTGTTTGTCGGGTTTTCCGGTTGTAAGAAAAACGAGGGCCCGGCAGAGCGCGCCGGCAAGAAAATCGACAAGACGGTAGAACAAGGCGGAGAGCAGATCGAAAAGGCTGGTAAGAAGATCCAGGATGACGCCAAGGGGAAATAGCCCTGTTCACAGAACGTAGCGTGAAGCAGGTGAGGACTGCCGGGCCGGTCCAGCCCGGGAACGCTGCGGAAAGATGTGGTTCTTCATCTGACGGAGGCATACGAACAATGACACGGACTTTGCGAATCTCCATCGGTTTGGGGAGTATTATGCACAGGCCGCAGGAAATCCATCAAGTCGCGATAACCGTGGCTCTGAGCAATTCGGCAGTCGAAGGGAGCGTTATTGATGAGTGAATGGGAGCAGCAGGATGACGGCGTGGCGGTTCTTGAGCTCGAACCTGAAGAGAAGAGTCTCGAGCATGAGGGAAACAGCGCAAGCCTGTTGGATGATGCAGCCTCACCGGCCAGTCCGGACGGGATCAAGTATTACCTGCGGGAGATCCGGAAGACCCCGCTCCTTACCTTCGAGCAGGAGCAGAAACTCGCGAAGACGGTCGGGCAGGGTGACGAAGAAGCTCGTGCGCGGATGATCGAGGCAAATCTGAGGCTCGTCATCGTCATCGCTAAACGGTATATGAACCGGGGATTGCCGTTTTCGGACATCATCGCTGAGGGAAACATCGGACTGATCCGGGCGGTCGAAAAATTCCAGTACCAACGCGGTTTCAGGTTCAGCACCTATGCGTGGTGGTGGATCAAGCAGTCCATCGAGCGGGCGATCGTGAACCAGGTGAGGATCATCCGCCTGCCGGTTCACGTTTCAGCGGCCGTCAATAAATATACACGCACCCTGACGAAGCTGCAGCAGCAACTGGGGCGCGAACCGGACACTGAGGAGATCGCCGCGGAGATGAAGATTGGCGCCCACAGGGTGAGGGCCTTGTCCCAGGTAGTGCGGGACGTCTATTCTCTCGATGCGTCTATCAGCGATCAAGAAGATGAAACATTCAAGGACGTTCTGAGCGACGATAAGGCAAGTTTACCCCACCATTCGTATGATGAGGGCCGCAGGCAAAAACATATCAATGAATGGCTTTCGCAGTTGTCGGATATTGAGCGCAACGTGATCGAGCTGCGATATGGCCTTAAATGCAAAGAGCCGCTCACCCTTGTGAACGTCGGCAAACAGTTCGGCCTCACGCGGGAGCGCATCAGGCAGATCGAGAATCAGGCGATCGCAAGGCTTAAAGACCTGATGAAGGTCAGAAACATGGTATTGGATGACATGCTGTAACCCGGGAAATCGTATCCCCCGTGGACGCATGTCCATGAACTCCGTTTGAGAAGGTTCGCTGGAAAAGAAAATGCTTACCAGGAGAAACGAATATGTCGGAAACAACACTTGATAAGGAACTGGATGCGCTGAAGGCCGATTTCGCAATCCTGCGTGAAGAGATCGCCTCGCTTGCCGCAAGCGTGAAAAATTTCGACGGAACGAAAGCTGCCGGAAATCATTCCGGAGGAGCGCGCGCAACGACCGGGGAGGCAGGTCCGGATAATGGCGGGGAAGGCCATGGTGTATTTGCTGAAGTATGGCATAAATTCGACTCATCGCGGATCCAGGGAGAAAAAGTCATCAAGGGACTTGCGGCTGAGGTAGAGCAGTATCCCCTGGTGAGTGTCATGGCCGCATTCGGCCTCGGCTATATAATCGCCAAACTCTGGTTCCAGGAAAGCAAACATTGATGTGAAAGGAACTACTATGAGGACGACGCATATACTATCTGAGAGCCTGGACAATAAAACGCGAGGAAAGAGCGGATCCCGGCATGCCTGCAATATCCGATGGGTGCTGATCACCGGTGCCCTCGTATTCGCCCTCGTGACGCCGGGTGCTGGCTTTGCCGGAGAGCCTGACTCCAATGCGCTCATTCTCCCGCAATTGAGAACCGCCTGGGTCAAGGACTCCGCCGTGGATCCTGTCTCTGGCGAGCCCGTTTCCCCGGGATTGGATGCTGATTGGGGTCCGGGCTACAAAAAGAGCTACCTCATCCCGGCGCTCGAGATCCCTGCCTTCCTCTTTGCACTGAACAGGTTTGACCGCGCTGTCTACGGCACCGACATATACGGCACGAACTGGAACACCGGCTGGGACCACGTCATCCATGGCCCCTGGACGCTGGACAATGACCCCTTCTCGATGAACATGATCATGCATCCGTACATGGGCTCGTTCAATTACGGTTTCGCGCGGTCAGCCGGCCTCAATTTCTGGGAGTCGTTTGGCTATACCTTTGCGGCAAGCTATGTCTGGGAAACATACGGAGAGACCGGACCGCCTTCCATCAATGATCAGTGGATGACGAGCTTCGGCGGGTCTATCCTGGGCGAGGCGCTCTTTCGGATGGCGAGCTACGTCCTGGAGGGCCACGACAAGCCGGGGTTCTGGCGCGAACTGGGCGCCGCGGGGATCTCCCCGTCCACCGGCATCAACCGTCTCGCCTTCGGCCCCCGGTTCAAGGCCGTGTGGGTGAGCAACGAACCGGCCACCTTCACACGCCTGCGACTTGGCGCGAGCCTGACCGAGCACCAGACTGACCAGGGCGTCGGAAAAACCGTAAATAATCCCGAGGCGATTGCGGACTTCGCCATGGCCTACGGCTATCCCGGGAAACCCGGCTATAGCTACGAGCGCCCCTTCGACTACTTCCATTTTGAATTCACCGCCATCGCCCGCAGCGGCGGCAACGCCTTCGGGAACATCACGACCCGAGGTCTCCTTTATGGAACAAAATACTCGTCCGGCGACGACTATCGGGGGATATGGGGCCTCTACGGGAGCTACGACTACATATCGCCGTCGACCTTCCGTGTCTCGAGCACGGCCCTCTCGCTCGGCACCACCGCCCAGTGGTGGCTCTCTCACTCGGTGGCGCTCCAGGGTTCGCTCCTCGGCGGCATCGGTTTCGGAGCAGCCGGCACCATCGCACCCGTGGGCGACACCGCAACGGGTATACGCGACTACCACTACGGCTACACCCCGCAGGGACTGCTCGCGCTCCGCTTCATCTTCGGCCAGGCGGCCATGCTCGATCTGACAGGGCGTGAGTACTATGTCAGCGGCACGGGCTCCGACGACAAAACTGGTTTGGAGAAGATCTTCCGCGGGAACGCGTCGTTCACGGTGCGTGTTTACGGCCGTCACGCTATCGGCGTCGAGTACGTCGAATCGCATCGGGATGCGTACTATGCCAATCTGCCCGACAGGCACCAGACGGTAGGAACCGTCAGCATCGCTTACAACTTCCTCAGCGACATCAATTTCGGCGCCGTCGAGTGGCGCACACCGGGCTCCGGCAGCCGCTGAGTGAGTTAAAAAAAACAAACGTGCGGCATGGCAGTAGATGCGCGTTGCAGGCGATGCGCAGGAACAGCATGTGGCTCCTGCCCCGGATCAGCGGAGTGGAGGGGGGTCCTTCCCCGCCTTAAAAACAAATTGTTATCATCATCTGACGACCTCATGCGCGCATATACCCCTCCGGGCGGGCCCGGTCGCGACAGCCTGTCTGCAACCCGGGACTCCAGTATGAAACAGGGGGCTTTGATATGAGGAATAAAAAAGCGGACGCAAACAAAAAGAGTAAGATCGCCGATCGCAAGATGAAGGAAGTGAGCCATGTCTAAAAAAAATCACGATTCCGGAGATAACGATGCGGCCGCCGGCACGCAGGGTGTCATTACCGAAGGCCGACCGCAAGAGACCCTGCTTACCTCGGTGGACTTGCAGAGCGCGATTTTCAACAGCGCCAACTTCTCGAGCATCGCCACTGACGCGAAGGGCGTCATCCAGATCTTCAACGTAGGCGCCGAGCGCATGCTGGGCTACACGGCCGCCGACGTGATGAACAAGATCACGCCGGCCGATATTTCCGATCCGCAGGAGGTGATCGCGCGGGCCGAGGCGCTCTCCGTCGAACTCGGGACCCCGATCACGCCCGGCTTTGAGGCCCTGGTGTTCAAGGCCTCGCGCGGGATCGAGGACATCTACGAATTGACCTACATCCGGAAGGACGGCAGCCGGTTTCCCGCGGTGGTGTCGGTCACGGCGCTGCGCGACGCGAAGGACGCCATCATCGGCTATCTGTTGATCGGCACCGACAACACGGCGCGCAAACAGGTAGAAGAGGAACTGCGCAAGGCGGGGGCGCTGCAGACCGCGATTTTCAACAGCGCCAACTTCTCGAGCATTGCCACTGACGCGAAGGGCGTCATCCAGATCTTCAACGTAGGCGCCGAGCGCATGCTGGGCTACACGGCCGCCGACGTGATGAACAAGATCACGCCGGCCGATATTTCCGATCCGCAGGAAGTGATCGCGCGGGCCGAGGCGCTCTCCGTCGAACTCGGGACCCCGATCACGCCGGGCTTTGAGGCCCTGGTGTTTAAGGCCTCGCGCGGGATCGAGGACATCTACGAGCTGACCTATATCCGCAAGGGCGGAAGCCGGCTACCCGCGGTGGTGTCGGTCACGGCGCTGCGCGACGCGAAGGACGCCATCATCGGCTATCTGCTGATCGGCACCGACAACACCGCGCGCAAGCAGGCGGAAGAGGCGCTGCTCAAAGCGGGGGCCTTGCAGAACGCGATCTTCAAAAGCGCCAACTTCTCGAGCATTGCCACGGACGCGAAGGGCGTAATCCAGATCTTCAACGTAGGCGCCGAACGCATGCTGGGCTACGCGGCCGCCGACGTGATGAACAAGATCACCCCGGCCGATATATCCGATCCGCAGGAGGTGATAGCACGCGCCAAGGCGCTCTCCGTCGAACTCGGGACCCCGATCACGCCGGGCTTTGAGGCCCTGGTGTTCAAGGCCTCGCGCGGGATCGAGGACATCTACGAATTGACCTACATCCGGAAGGATGGGAGCCGGTTTCCCGCGGTGGTGTCCGTCACGGCGCTGCGCGATCCGAAGGACGCCATCATCGGCTATCTGTTGATCGGCACCGACAACACGGCGCGCAAACAGGTAGAAGAGGAGCGGATGAAGCTCGATCAGCGCCTGCGCGACCAGCAGTTCTACACGCGTTCTCTCATCGAATCCAATATCGATGCGATCATGACCACCGACCCGCAAGGCATCATCACCGATGTCAACAAACAGATGGAGGCGCTCACCGGGTGCACCCGCGACGAACTGATCGGTGCGCCGTTCAAGAACTATTTCACCGATCCGGAACGGGCCGAGGCGGCCATCAAGCGGGTGCTGACCGAAGGCAAGGTCACCAATTACGAGCTTACCGCGCGCGCCAGGGACGGCAAGGAGACCGTGGTGTCCTATAATGCGACCACCTTCTACGACCGGGACAGGAGGCTGCAGGGCGTGTTCGCCGCCGCGCGCGACGTTACGGAGAGCAAGCGCCTGGATCAGGTGCTTAAGGAGAAGAACGTCGAGCTGCAGAGCGCCAAGGTCGTAGCGGAAAAAGCCAACCTCTCGAAATCGGATTTTCTTTCCAGCATGAGCCATGAGCTGCGCTCCCCGCTCAACGCGATCCTCGGTTTTGCCCAGTTGATGGAGTCTGATTCCCCGGGGCCGACGCCCGCTCAGAAGGAAAGCATCGAACAGATCCTCCAGGCGGGATGGCATCTGCTGAAGCTGATCAACGAGATCCTCGACCTCGCCAAGATCGAGTCCGGGAAACTGTCGCTGTCTCCGGAGTCGGTTTCGCTGGCCGAGGTCATGGTAGAATGCCGGGGCATGATCGAAGGGCAGGCGCAAAAGCGCGGCATCCACCTTATCTTCCCCCAATTCAGCACACCGTGCTTCATCCATGCCGACCGGACCCGGTTGAAGCAGGTCCTCATCAACCTTCTTTCCAACGCGATCAAATACAACCGCGATCAGGGGACGGTCGAGGTGACCTATGCCGCGAGCGCCCGGGGACGCATTCGTATCAGCATCAGGGACACCGGCGGTGGATTGCCTCCGGACAAACTGGCGCAGCTTTTCCAGCCGTTCAACCGGCTCGGACAAGAGGCCGGCGGCGAGGAAGGCACCGGCATCGGCCTCGTGGTTGCCAAGAAACTGACCGAACTGATGGGGGGCGTCATCGGCGTGGAGAGCACCGTTGGAGTCGGAAGCGTGTTCTGGTTCGAACTGATGATCGCGGCTGAGCCGCAACTTGCCGCTTCAAGCGTCGAACGTGAAACGCCTGCCCGATCGCAGGTACCGGGCAAAGTGCGGGTGC
>Ga0210377_10001822_pt1 | contig 19058 bp, 19 predicted proteins | sample PLM4_65_b1redo_FD_155480 | JGI IMG/M metagenome (GOLD analysis project Ga0210377, IMG submission 155480) | Groundwater sediment microbial communities from an aquifer in East River, Colorado, USA - PLM4_65_b1 redo | ecosystem: Environmental > Terrestrial > Soil > Riparian zone | place: USA: East...
TAACGAACAGTACTTTCTCAGGTAACTCTGCCACTTATGGAGGGGGGATCTTCGGCGGCGGCACAGTAACAGTAATCAATAGTACCTTCTCAGGTAATTCGGCTTACTCCGGGGACGGTATATATCATTACGACGGGACATTAAACTATGCTAACACGATTATTGCCAGTCCAGGGGCTGGTACAGATTGTGTTAGTGGCGCGCTAGGCACTAATATTGCGAACCTTGTGGCAGACGGTTCATGTTCTGCTCAATTCAGCGGTAGTCCCAACCTTGGTTCACTTGCTGATAATGGCGGTCCAACCAGTACGATAGCGCTATTACTAGGCTCGGCTGCTATTGACGCAGGCAATGATGCTGTCTGTGCCGCTAGCCCTGTTAATAACGTTGACCAGCGTGGTGTTGCTCGCTCATTAGGATTGCACTGTGATATCGGCGCATTTGAGTCCGCTTATGATACAACCCCGCCAACGTATACACCCACGCCTAGCTTTACTCCAACAATAACCTATACCCCTACTATTACTCTTACTCCTACAAAAACTTTGACCCCTACAATTACCCTAACACCATCGAAAACATCGACCCCAACTAGCACTCCTTCCAGGACACCTACCGCAAGTAGTACACCTATTAGCAACTGTAACCTTACTTCGCATGGTCCTATAACAAGATATGGCTCCACGATGTACATGACCATCACCAACTCGACGGGCTATCCATTAGCTGTACAAGATGTATTTGTGGTATGGAACCATGATACTGGTCATACTCCGGGTCCAAATTATCTTTTGCGGTTAAAAGAAGCAAAACTCAACAACACTGTCTTTTTCAGTAGTAATGGATTATTAGCTTGGGGCTATACTATCTATACATATGGTGATCTATCAATTCCGGTTGGAACATCCACGATCACTTTTACTTTCAGCCAAACCTATACTCAGCCAGACGGTTCAGAGCAAATCCGTGTTGATTTATCTACCAATGGATGTCAATCGCACCCTATCGATTCGAATGCTCCATAGCTGTTGACTAAGCACGATGTAATACCCTAACCTTGAAGTCTATGACGCAAATAACGCCCATGCCCTCTCGCATGGGCGTTATAATTTCAGTGGTAAGATAGACCTACAAAAATTATCAGGAGCAGTTCCTTCATGGATGCCATTGCAAAGAATGTGTATATCGAAGACCGCTATCTCGGCGTGACGCTGGGCGTCATCACCCAGCCGCGCGGGCTGATACAGATCGACGCGCCGCCTTCGCCGGAGGATGGACGCTCCTGGCGCGCCTCCATGATGGGCATGGGCAACGGACCCGAACGCGTGCTCATCAACCTGGATGCCCACCCCGACCGCACGCTGGGCGTCCGCGCCATGGATTGCACGGTCATCGCGCACGAAAAGACCGCGCTGGCGTTCCGCAACCGTCCCAACACCTTCAAGGCGCAGGGCGACGAGACCGGCTCGAACTGGGAAGCCATCCCCGGCTTGGGCAGTGTGCGCTGGGCGCCGCCCGAGATCTCCTTTATGGACACCCTGACCCTGCACTGGGGCAGTGCGCCCATCATTTTGCAGAGCCGCACCGGTCCCACCCCCGGCGCGATCTGGGTGGTCTTGCCTGAAGAAAAAGTGGTCTTCGTCGGTGATGCGGTCTTGAAGGGGCAGCCTCCCTTCCTGGCACATGCCGACATCTCGCCATGGATCGAAGCGCTCGACGCCCTGCAGGCACCGGACTTCAAAGGCTTTAGCATCGTCAGCGGACGAGGCGGTGTGGTTACCCAGCAGGTAGTCAAGACACAGGCTGATTTCCTCAAGAAGCTGCTCGACAAAGTGGAAAAACTCGGCGGCAAAAAAGCCGCACCGGATGCCACCGATAAACTCGCCGAAGCCCTGCTCAAGGAATTCAGGGCTCCTGCCGCGCGCCAGAAGCAATATCTGCATCGTCTGCGCCACGGCTTGGGTCATTATTACGCCCGTCACTATCACCCGTCTTCGCGTCATATGCTTGAGGAATAATGACTGCCCAGCCCCTCTTTGAAACCACCCGCGGGCAGATCGTCGAGTCTGTCCATTATGGTTCGATCGCCGTTGTCGATTCGAACGGCAAAATGATCGCATCCTATGGCGACCCGCAAACGGTCGCTTTTTTGCGCTCCAGTGCCAAGCCTTTCCAGGTGCTGCCGTTTGTTGAGCGCGGCGGCGTGGAGCATTTCGGTTTCACCCAGCGTGAACTGTCGCTTTCGTGCGCATCGCATGAAGGCAGCGACATGCACGTGCAAGCCGTGATCGCGCTGCAAAAGAAGATCGGCATCGAAGAAAGCAACCTGATGTGCGGCAGTCACCTGCCGGGTGATGTGGATGAGCTCAAGCGCTTGATCGTGGGCGACATCCATCCGCGCACGAATCACAACAACTGCTCCGGCAAACACACGGCGATGCTGGCTCATGCCAGGATGCGCGGACTGCCGCTGGAAAATTATCTCGATATCGTTCACCCCATCCAGCAGGACATCCTCGGTACATTCGCCGAGATGTGCCTGATCCTGTTAAGTGAGATCCAACTCGGCGTGGACGGTTGTTCCGCGCCCAACTTTGCGGTGCCGTTATATAACGCTGCGCTGGGCATGGCGCGATACTGCGATCCGCGTGAATTGAGTGAAACGCGCGCGATTGCCTGCCGCAAGGTCACTGCCGCCATGAGCATCTACCCCGAGATGGTCAGCGGCTACGGCGAGTTCGACGAACAACTGATGAAAGTGGGTGAGGGCAACATCGTCTGCAAGCGCGGTGCGGAGGGTTACCAGATCGTCGGTATCATGCCCGGCGTGCTGAGTCCTGATTCGCCTGGCATCGGCATCACGCTCAAAGTCACTGATGGCGATGCCGCCCGCATGAATGACCAACTTGAGGCGAGTCCCCGCGTCCGCCCGGCGGCGGTGATCGAGATCCTGCGTCAGCTGGGAGTCCTTTCCTCGGAGCAGATCCAGGCTCTGGCTGCGTTCGGACCCGAGAAATCCATCCGCAACCACCGCGAGATCGTCACAGGGAAGTCCTATCCGGTGTTTAAGCTGTAACGAATGCCATCCAACGTCCCGAAGGTTCCAAACCTTCGGGACGTTTTGTTTTCTTTATATATTTGAAAGGATTTGGGGAAGCGCGTGCGAAAATCATGACAGAGTTCATCCCCGCCACATTTTGGGATAAAGGGTGTTACAATGCGCAAGGGTAGGATAATTAACCCATCAGAGAGTAATCTATGGCATATTCAGGAGACCGCATTCTCCTCGTTGAGAATGATCCCGAAATCAGCGATTTGATTGCCCGCCAAGCCCTTAAATCTGTGGGCTATCAGGTGGATGTGGTTGCTGACTCATCCGCCGCCATCAAACTTTCGCTTCAAACTCCCCCCGACCTGATCATCGCCGACCTGAATCTCCCTGGCTTGAGCACCAAAGACCTGCTGGTGGCGCTCTCTGCCCAGGGTGTAACGACGCCGCTGCTGGTCATTGCCAACAAGGGACAGGAACACGATGTCATCCAGGCATTCCGTCTCGGCGCCGCAGACTATATCATGTGGCCCGCACGCGAAGCCGAGGTGGTCTCTGCCGTGGAACGCGTCATCAGGGGTGTGCATGACATCCGCGACCGCCAGCGGCTCGATCTGAAACTCAGTGAAACCAACCAGGAACTCCAGCGCAAGATCCGCGAGATGGCAGCCATCATCAATATCGGCAAGGCGGTCATCTCCATTAACGAGCAGCGCTTCCTCTTCCAAAAGATCGTGGATGGCGCCGTGCAGGTCGCGGGGGCGAACACAGGCTGGCTGCTTATCCGCGACCAGGAGAGCAGAGCCTTCCTGCTCGTCTCTCACCGCGGACTTCCCGATGTGTGGGCGAAGAAAATGAACAAGCCGCTCGATGATGGCATCAGCGGGCTGGTGGCTCTCTCCGGTGAAACGCTTGCCATCGAGGGTGAACCGCTGCTCAAGTTCCGTGTTGCCAACCTGGGCAAGTCTGCCTGCGCTGTGCCGATCAAGGTCCAGAATGAAGTCATTGGCATGTTGGTGGTTGTGCGCAGGGAGGCAGTGCCCTTTGGCAGGTCTGAACAGACCCTGCTCGAAGCCGTAACCGACTATGCTTCCATTTCCCTGGTGAATGCCAGGTTGTTCCGTGCGGTGAGTGAATCGGCCAATGTGGCAAAGGACAGGGAAAAACAGCAAAATGCCTTGCTTGAATCGATCCGCAGTTCCATTTCGGAGGAGTTGCAAGCCGCGGTCTATCCCATCGACCTGTTGCTGACCGGCAAACCGGGCAAATTGACCGATGAGCAGCGACAGGTATTGCAGACCTCGCGTGCCGCATTGCAGCGCCTTGCACGAGCCGCAGAGAAAACCACACCACCCATATCTATTAAGCTGAAAAAGCAGTAAAATTTCCTCACACTATGCCGAAATCTGACCTCATCCTGCTGGCGCTGGACGACTCTCCCGTTTTGAAATTAATGGAACGTGCTTTGAGCGCTCATTACGCCACCGCCGTCGCCAAGGGCACTCAGAGCCTGGGGATGTTATTGCAGGGAACCACGCCGGCATTGGTATTGGTGGGGGAAACATTCGATGGCCATGCCGGTTTGAAGATCGCGGAGGAATTGCTCCAGCGATTTCCCACAATGCCATTCCTACTCTATACGGAAGACCCAAAACCTGAATTGGTGAAGGGTATCTTCCGGCTCGGGTTGAACGGTTATCTCGCTCCTCCGCTAAAAACAAATGAGATCGTAGATACCGTGGAAGGCAGCCTCAGGCGTGCCCATGGCGTGGGAGACTGGCTTCGCAGAGAGATCAAACGCACGACCACTTCGCTCAAAAAGCGCGCAGAAGTATCTGAAGCAGAGCGTTCGCGTTTGGAACTGGTATTTGATAATATTCATGATGGCGTCATAATCCTGGATCATGAGAACAAGATCCTGCTGGTGAACCCCTCGATGTGTCGTTCGTTCGGGTTGAATGAAAAACAATCCATTGGCAAATCGGTCATGGATGTGATGACTCATCCTGATATCCGCTCGCTGCTCACGCGCAACGATAGCAATGACCCGCTTCAATATCATGAGGTCAGCTTTCCCGATGGCAGAGTCTGTAACGCCCAGATCACGATGATCCAGGATGTAGGTTCCGCGCTGACCATGCAGGATATTACCTATTTAAAAGAGATCGACCGGCTCCGAAGCGAATTTGTCCACACAGTATCTCATGACCTGCGATCTCCGCTCACATCCGTGATCGGTTATTCCGAATTGGTGGAGCGCGCCGGTCCGCTCAACGATAATCAACGCGAGTTCCTGCATCGTATTCAGGATAGCGTCCAACACATCACAGCCCTCATCAACGACCTGCTCGATCTCGGCAGTATCGAAGCCGGATTCGATACCCGGCGCGAATTCGTGCAACTGGAAGGCATCCTGCGCTACACGCTGGATATGCTCCAGGGACAGATCAAATCCAAACACCTCAAAGTCCAGACCGAAATTGCTCCCTCCATGCCGGCTTTGCGCGCCAACCCGATCCGCTTGCGGCAGGTGCTCGATAACGTGGTCGGGAACGCCATCAAATACTCCAATGCCAATGGCAATGTTTATGTCTCCATCAAACCGGAGGGAGAGCAGGTCATTCTACAGGTGACAGATGAGGGACCCGGCATTCCTTCCTCCGAAATATCGCACATCTTCGATAAATTCTATCGAGGCACCAACATCTCCAATGTAGAGGGATCTGGTCTTGGGCTTGCCATTGTTAAAACGATCGTGGAAAATCATCAGGGGCGCATCTGGGTGGAATCCACGATGGGGAAGGGAAGTTCCTTCTTTATCGTCCTGCCCATCCTATCCGAGCCCGTTACCACCCCCAAGAAATAAATTTCAGCCGCTTTACTGCGCCTGCCAAATAATTGACCTCTTGCAGAAGTCAAGTTGTTGCAATTACGAAAGCGGACGTTACACCTGCCTGATTTGCTAAGCAAATCACGGGCGGTGCCAGGGGAGAACGTCCGCTACACAAAATCAATTTTTCTGTGTAGAAGTGCGCTCTCCAGCGCACTTATGCAAGAGGTCTGATACATACCCCGTTAAAATATGCTTCCGCCGAGTAAAACTCGGCGGAAGCTTTCGCCAAAGGAGGAGACAGTGAGGAGCATTTTGGAGGTGTCTTTGTGCCGTCTCCATTTGCAATCATAGCCGACCAATGGGTTTTCCGCCATCGAAGAATGTAACGGTTACCTAGTGACTTTTTTCACAAATCAAACTTTACCTTATTGGAGGAATTTCTCGATCTGTTGTATGGCTTCCTCCACAGTCCGGTAACAACACACGGATAAATTTTGGTCCGGGTTGCCGCTGATCATTTTGGATACTTTGCGACCCTCCCGATACAATGCCAACACTCGTTTTCCCAACCCCAGCGCAAAACCGACCTCATACCCCACGCCATGCGATGGGACACTAACCTCAGCGATCAACACATCACACTGGCGGATCCATGCCACGTCGCGCGCGTACACTTCTGACGGAGCGATCAGCGCCTCCACCGCCGGGACGCCTGACTCCGCCAAATGAGCCGTGGGCACCTCGTGAGCCGCCTCCGTTAAAGCGCGCACCATGGATTGATACACGGCTTCGAACTCACGTCCGCCGGTGATCGAACAGGCAAAGTAAATATTCATTTTTGAGGCAATCGTGTGAGGATGGAATTTTTCGGTCTCTTCTGGGCAGGCGGTTGATCGACATCGACACCGGATCGCATACTTTCCAACTCGGCGCTGAAACGCATCCAGTCTTTGACCAGGATCACCAGATGTGGCGTTTTATCCTTGAAGAAGAATCGTGAGAGGAACATCCGCAATATGGTGGGCGAGATCGGGTAACCCTTCAACTCGATTACCATGGCGGTCTTGTTTGCCAGCGGCTCGAAAATATCCCACATCCAGCCAGACATGCTTTTGCGCGGGAAGAGATAGCGCATCTCGGTCGTGGTTGTTTTTTGCAAACGCTTGTAGGAAATGTTGAGTCGCAGAAACGGCGTGGCAAGTTTCAAATGATTAGGGAATGCCTGTATATAGGCAAACCGTCGAATGACCAGCAGGAAGAGCCCGCCGAAGATCGTCAACGCACCGACGGCGACAGGCAGTTGATAGCGCCACGGCAGGAACTCTGACAAAGGCTGGATGTATTCCGTATAGGCGAACCCCAACATCGCCACGCCAATGCCCACCACTCCAGACCACCAGCGTCCCAGTAAATGCTGGTATACGATCAACGGAAATTTTGTTCCGCCTCGCCGCGCCATGGGCTAGTCATCCTCATCCCTCGGCATGGATAACCCACTCTCGCCTTCCACTTCTTCCGCCAGCCCGCCGTTCAATTGACCGCTTAACTTTCGGATCGCCTGTGTGAGATCCTCGCCGCGCAGGCTGAAGGTCACGTCGCCGCGTGTCTTTTCGATGATGCCGCGTGCCAGATCGGTCTGGCGGCGCAAACCGTTGGTGATCGCATCCGGGTAATCGATGGTCACCAGCACGGAGTAGATCTCATCCATATAACTGAGCAGGCGCTCGGCTTCCTGCGAGTACCCGGAGCGGAGGATATCAAGTGTGCGGCGGCGCAGTTCGCCGACGACTTCCGCCAAACCGTTGAGATAGGTCGATTCTTCGACGACCAGCTCTTCGGGAGTCTGAAGCGGGTGGTTCTGGATCAGCGCGCAGGTAACATTCGCTTCCACGAATTCCTTGAGGGCGTCCTGCGTATATCCCGCGTAATACAGGTCGGAATGATCCTTCAACTCGTCCCGCAGGGTATTTGCCAGGCTGCTTGCCTGCGCCAGCTGTGCCTCCATGGTCTCCTTGTCATCACGGTGAACAGCACGGATGGCAAGCGAGCAGGCACGCGTAAGCTGGCGAGCCTGGGCAAGCGCCTTGTCACGCATGGCGGTGCGAATATCAAATTTTTGGCGAATTCGGTCGGCGATGTCTTCGAGCTTGTGCATAGAATTGTCCTCGTTGTTCGTTTATTCCTTGGGAGGTTCGGGCGGTTGGATTCTTCCGAACAGGTTGTCAGCCAGTGTATTGGCGTTGGGAACATTAATTTCGCCGAGGGCAGCTTCGTAGCGTGCAATATTTTCCTTCAGCGCGCGCAGGAGTAATTTGGCACTGAGTGGTGTCATGAGAATTCGGGCGCGTACACCAGCCTTGGTCTCACCGGGCAGGATCTGTGCAAAGTCGATCACAATATCCGCCGGGGAGTGTGAGATGCGTGCAAGGTTGGTGTAAATGGGCTCCAAACCAGGAGGGATTTCCATTTGGGGTCCGGAGGGTGGTTGGGGTGTAGTCATGGTTTCTCGAGTATGGAAACGAGCAGGTCTAACAAGTCGAAGTACGCGACCTGTTAGACCTGCTCAGGAATACACTAGAATGGGATATCATCTTCAGGAGGAATTTCAGCGCCTTCCATGCTGCCGCTGTGCATAGGTGCCCCGCCCTCTCCGTCGTTGCGTGTGGATAAGAATCTGACAGTGGCGGCTGTTATCTCGAAAGAAGAGCCGGTGCTGCCATCTTGTTTTGTCCACACTTTTGGACCGCCAGTGTTTGGATCGGCATTCATACGACCATCCACAAGGACTTGCGAACCTTTCTTAAGATACTGGTTGCAGATCTCGGCTTGTTTACCCCAAGCCGTTACTCGGAACCAGATTGTCTTTTTGATCCTTTCACCATTGGCATTGGTATAGGATTCGTTCACGGCGACGGAAAAGCTTGTAACAGCTTGTCCTGAGGGCGTAAAACGCATTTCGGGGTCACGCCCTAAATTTCCAGCAATGACAATTTTTTGATAGCTCATTGTTCCTCCGGGTACATGTGTATGACTTAGGCTAGGTATGATTTAACCCATGGAGATTCCTCAGGGTCTATTTCGATTATTTTATCAGCAAGTACGCCAAGCAGGGTAATGGATTGTCTGGCTGTTTCAAATAGGATGTCTGATTCGTCACTCAGCTTTTTTAGGTATTTTTTGGCGTCACCTGCTGCTGCTGGGTCGGATGACTTGTGATGGATGATCGAGTTTCTTGTTTTGATCAATTTTGTCAGAAGTTCACGCCAGTTCTCATGACGGGGCATCTTTTTGCCCGTGACCAGTTCGGGGATAATGACCCATTTGCTTAATGTGTCGAGCTTATCGAGATGGTCTTTTACGAAAGTATCCCCCAAATGACGAGCAGCGTAATCGTGAATATACGCTTCGACAGCCATGGCAGAAAAAACGATAACAATTATGGATAATTTCGCTAATTCCTTCTCCGTTGAATAGATTTGTTCTCTAAGTGATATTTCATTGTATTCATCTTCTGCTTTTTTGAATTCCTGTCGAAGTTTTTTTGCTCGAGGATCCAACTCCATCATTTTTGTATGGTTTTCTTTTATTATGCTTGAGAACAGGGGAATGATAGACGAGCGTGAATTGGAAACTACTTTTCTCATTGGTGCAAGCCATTTTTTTTGATTAAAGGAACTTGTCGAATCACGACGGGAAAAATAAGGTGGAAGTATTTTACTCCATCGTTTTCCATTCACATAGGAGATTTCCCAAATGACGCCTGCGGTCGGTTTCATCCCGGCGCAATCGATGCGGTCTATTCCTGAAGGGGTGAAAGTAACATTAATATGAACACCGTTATAATCGCAACAATTCCCGCTCATCAAAGGATGTAAATCATGACGATCACATATCGCAAAGCGACCCCGGACGATTCCTATGCAGTATTTCAAGTGTTTTCCAAATCCATTATCGACCTGGGTGAACGGACGAATGTGATGGCGATCACGGGTGGCAACCACCCGGAGGTGCTGCAATCGCTCTGGCAGAGACGCAAATTCCTGTTCGATTATCTGGCGGAGAGCGCTGCCCAGTTTTGGGTGGCGGAAGAAGGTGGAAAGATCATCGGGTATGCGCGTTCCATCGAACATGATGGCTTGCTGGACCTGACGGAGTTCTTTGTGCTGCCCGACCAGCAATCCGCGGGGGTGGGAGGCGAATTACTGGTGCGCGCCTTCCCTGAAACGGATGCGCGTTATCGCGCCATCATTGCCACCATGGATGAACGCGCCCTGTATCGTTATCTGCGTGCGGGAGTCTATGCGCGTTTCCCGATCAAGTATTTCTATCGCAAAGCCGAAAAAGTGACGGTGGAGACCGATCTCATCATCGAGCCCATGCGGATTGGTCTTCATTTGGAAGATCTCAATCGGATCGACCAGCAGATCATCGGTCATGCGCGCGGTGACATCCATTGCTGGATCGCCACCACGCGGAATGGTTTTGTTTATAAACGTAATGGAGAAATCGTCGGCTATGGATATGTAGGTGGAGCTAATGGTCCATTCGCGTTATTGGATGAAACCGATTACACAGCGGTGCTGGCTCATGCCGAAAGCCTGATGGCGGAGCAGGGAGAAGAATTCGGCGCGGAGACTCCCTTCATCAACAAGGGCGCCATCCAATATTTTCTCGAGCGCAAATACCAGATCGATTCATTCACAGTACTGTTCATGAGCAATGAGCCATTTGGCAAATTCGAGAACTATCTTTGTTTCAGCCCGATATTCTTTATGTGATTCTACCTAGCCACAGAGAACACAGAGAACTCTGAGAAAAATCTCAAAGAGCTCTGTGTTCTCTGTGGCAAAAGACTTTGCTCCACCGCCGAAAACGTTTTCAGGTAGGTATTGAGTACTATTTTTTCAATAGCGGGGAACCTTCCATCTCTGCGCCTCGTCAAACCCCTGCACGATATTGGAGGTGCAATATGAAAATTACAACCAATTCAATTCTTATTTTCTTCGGCATGATTGCCCTTGTGATGGTGGCTTGTCTGCCTATGGCTGTATTCGCCGCGCCGCTCTTGCGGCACGAACAACCCGCGCCGGTGGACTCAGCCGCCACGGTGCAAGCCATGGTCACGCAGACCATCGTTGCCATGACTCTGAACGCGCCCACAGCGACACCTATCCCGCCCACTTCGATCCCCGCCACGAATACGCCACTCCCCACGAACACGCCTCTTCCCACGGCGACGGCTGTTTCGTACTGCGATTGGGTTTCCTTCATCAAGGATGTTTCCATCCCCGATGGGACGAAGCTCACGGCAGGCGAGACCTTTACCAAGACCTGGCGTTTGAAGAACCGCGGCACCTGCACATGGACTCCCGACTATATGCTGGTCTTCACCAGCGGCGATGCGATGGGTGGCACCACGGCGGTACGACTCTCCGGGAACGTCTATTCCGGTCAGACTGTGGATGTATCGGTCACGCTGACGGCTCCCGCCAAGCGCGGTCATTTCACAAGCTACTGGATGCTGCGGAATCCCAACGGTGTATTGTTCGGTTACGGCGACAAAGCCAACCAGGCTTTCTATGTGGACATCCGCACGGAAGACCTGCCACACGGAACGGTCACGGGCAACTTCTCATACCCGAGCGAGTTCAATCCGCCGCTGACGTTGTACTTTGAGAACGCAGTCACGGGTCAGGTCATTCAATTCTCGATCCCGGAAAAGAACCCGACCTACAGCGTCCTGCTCCCGAACGGAACCTACTATGCTTATGCCTGGGCTCCCGGATACAACCTGCAAGGCGCATATGTCAATGAGAGCCTCACGATGCGATCCTTTATTGTCAATGGTGGTCAGACCGTCAGCGGAATCAACATCACAGACTTTAGTCCCCACCCCCACGCTCGTGGACAATAAACCATGACGGGCGACTCCAACGAGCCGCCCGTTTTCACCATTTTATTCGTATGTTTTACAAAATCCCCCCATGGTATACAGAGAATAGGTTCGAGTGGAAGATAGAGTATCTGAGCGATGAAGATATCCTGTTCCTCAAATCGAAAGGACAGATGGATGTCCCTTCTGCCAATGAGATGGTCAAAGATCTGGCGGATGCAGCACGGCGACACCAGTGCAATTTTCATTTGATCGATCACCGCGATACGATCTTGACTTTTAGCCTGCCAGAGTATTTCGAGCGTCCCGTCATTAATGAAGAACTGGGAATCTCCCGGCTGTTCAAGACAGCCATGGTCTTTTCTCAATTGAATGAAGACACTGCGTTCATGGAAAATGTCTTCTGCAATCGGGGCTTCAATCTGCGTCACTTTGCAGATATGGATGAAGCCAAACGCTGGCTGAAACAGGGGTAGGAATTTCAAACAAATCATGTCGTTGCGAGTGGCGCTTACAGCGCCACTCGCAACGACATGATTTGTTCCTACACACTTCGCTGACTTGTCACTCGTTTCCTCAAGAATACTCCCGCTCCCAAGGCAAGGAGCACTGCAATGGCGGCTATGGCTGAGTATGGAACTTGTGTTGGTGGTGCCACTGCGTTCGAAGGGTTGGCGGATTGAACTTCGGGTTGAGTCTGCGGCTGTTTAACGGCCTCCGCCGCGGACGTGGTAAGAACCGCTGCCTGGAGGCTGATCTTGTTTGCGTCCATGAGTCGCCTGAAGGCTTTGTCCGCGCTCAATGGCAGACGTTCCCATTCATCCACAGGTTTAAGCGACCCGTCACTGACCTTGCTGATGTAGTGGACGTATCCCGCCTGACCCTCTTCGGCAGGGTAATACACCATTTCGACAAACGGGATGGGTTTGCCATTTTCAATGATCGATGCGGTGATGTTGTAACCCTCGCCGGGATTCTCAAGCGGCTTGATGAGACTGACGTTACCCGAGAACCCGAAGAAACCCGAGTCTTCCAGGCTCATCAAAAGGTCAGATTGACCCAGGGTCACTTCGCCTTTGATGCCGGGACCGCGGATGGTCATCGACATGCCTTCCTTGGCGAACACGCTCAAGGTGGGGATCGCCAGCACGACCAGCAACAGGATGGAAATCACACGCCGGAACTTTTTCATTTCTAACGCTCCTTTCTCAGGGACAGTGGATACCGTTATGGACGGTTTTGGATACATCTGAAAGGGATACACCACCCGTCGTCGATCGGTTCCATGCTCCAAACTCGGTGAAATCCGTGGCGTCCGTGTCCCAAAGACTCTTTCACCACAGAGATCACAGAGAACACGGAGAAAAACCTTTAAAAACATCTGTGGACTCCGTGTTCTCTGTGGTACATGCTCTTTTCTTGCATGGTATTCTGACCTAAGAAACAGTCTCTAACTGACCTCCATCGAATACAGGATTGTCTCCATCTCCTGAGGAGTCAGCCCGCCGTGATGACCGCGGAACTTCATCTCGAACTTATCCTTCTCATACCACCACACGGACTCATACTCGTAGGGCAGGATCACCAGATTGCCCACACGCCCCCGAAACTCGGAGGATATCTTCTCGCCGAAATATCCCTCACTGATGAGAGACTCTGTTTTGACGATATCCGCCCTGCCTTCGAGCCGCGGTGTGAGAAAGAACTGTGCTTCGTCGAGCATCTCATCCTTGATGTAGAGGAACATATCGCGCGCCGACCCGGCAGGGACGAGCAACTTCCCCTGTCGATTCGTTTTGATGAAACGCTCGACTCTGGCGAAACGCGCATCCTTGTTCAAGTAAATCGTTGTTTGCGGGTCTACTTCTATTTGTCCATGGTCAGCGGTCATCAGGAACAGGATGCGCTTCTTGCCTTTGAAGATGCGCTCGAAATAATATTCCATCATCAACAGGAAGGTTTCCGCTTCCGCTTCGGTCTGCGGCGCGCAGGGACCATACTCATGACCGAGCGCGTCGAACTTGTCGAAGTACAGGTGCATGTAGGTGGGTTTGGTCTGCTTTTCGAGCAGCAATCCCACATTGATCAATGCCTCCGAAAGGGTCTTGAACGAGACCTGTTCCGCACCTGCCATAACGACCTTCGAATAGGTGGAAGGGGTGTAATCGCGTATGCCAAATACATACGGGTCCACGCCCATCTTTTTCAAGGCAGGGTAGAACACCCCGCGCGGAAATACAGATGCTGGTTGAGCGCCAGATGGTTTCAGCGTATCCCGTTCTGTTGTGCCTGCGTATGAAAATAACAACGGCGCGATGACCGCATCCACTTCCGGCTCGTAGTAATACCATTCATACACCCCGCTTTGTCCCGCCGGCAGCCCGCTATGGATCGTCGTCACATGCGCCGCCGTGGTAGACGGGAACTGTGACGTCAACTTTTCGATCCTGCCGTGCTTCGCGATGCGTTGGATGAACGCCGCATCCTGAAAGCGCTCATAGAACCGCCAGCCGAATCCATCGACGAGGAACAGAACGACGGCATCGTAGTTCCCTGATGCAAATGCCTCCGTGATGCGATTCGGTATCCCGGCGTATCCGCCCGAGTCATAGCGTGGTTTGATAAAGGTGGGGTTCATAATGCGACGATTATACTTTCCATAGATGTAAAACCTGACAGGTTTTCATAGAGCCCATAATTCATCGTGTCCTATTTCATTCATCGAACTCTGATGGGCAAAAACCATGATAAAACCTGTCAGGTCTGAAGAGCATTAATCAAACTGCCCTCTCCATCTCGGAAAGGGCAGTTCTCTTATGCATGAGGGTGCGTCGCACCTTTGTAGATGAGACGGATCAAAAGTATAATTTCCTCTGCTTATGCAGATCAATCCACCTGTGTGGTGCGACGCACTTCTACTTACCTAGCATCAACCTCGCCGCGCGCCGTCCGATCTCCACCGCGAAATTCGTGCCGCGGTCCCACGGGTAGACCTGGCTCATCGAAGCGAAATACAATCCATGCACAGGAGTTTGAATGGCGGGAATGTTCTTCGAATGGTTCACCAACGGCACGGGCTGGGCGTAATTCGTTTTGGTCACCCAGATCTTCCTGACCCACTCACGTGAGAATTCGGGGTTGATCTTTTCAAAGGCGGGCAGGAAGCGTTCCAACAATTCATCGTCGCTCATTGAAAAATATTCGTGACCCAATTCCAGGTAATCGCCGGCATACACAATATGGTCACCGCCAAAATGGTCCTTCGATACAAAATTCGTATGCTCCACCAACGCCAGCATCGGGAAGCCCGCTTCCTTGGGCAGGCTGAACCAGTAATAACCGTCCTTCGACAACTGATGTTTAAGCGACAGCACCATCACCACCGCGCCCATCGACTTCAACTCGAGCAGTCCCTTCAAATAATTTTCGGGGAGATCAGGACATAACTTTGCCATCAGATTCGGGGACGTGGTGACCAGCACCTGATCGAAGGATTCGACCACGCCGTTCGCGTCAATGGACAAGCCCGCGGTCTGATTCCGTTTAATGAACTTGACCTGCGCCCCCAACCGAATCTCGACTCCCATCGCGCGCAGTTTCTCCGCGAACATATCGGCGAACTTTTGGAAGCCACCCTCGAACGTGCCGAGACGTGTCGTGCGTGCCTTGATGCGCGCCCACATCCACGCCATGTTGACATCCTTGTAGAACGGACCGAACTTGCCGATCAGCAGAGGTTTCCACATCTGCTCGTAGACCTCCTTGCCCGCCCATTTCATCATCCACTCATTGGCGGTGACTTGTTCGAGCGCCTTCCAGTTGTTCGTTAAACGGAGAAAGAGTCCGACGAAACCAAACCTGATCTTATTGAGACCAAACCCAAGCCCCGGAAAGAGAAGCGCACTAACGATCGAGTCGAAGGGATGGAACTTGTCCTTGTACATCATCACGGTCAGCGGACGCGGGAACATGACCTTGTCCATCCAGCCCAGTTCGTTGAGCAATCCCAGCATGGACGAATCCGATTGGAACCAGTGGTGATAGAACTTCTCGACCGACCAATCCCAGTGCGGCTCCTTGAACCCCGATGCCAACCCGCCAACATAGTCAGCGGATTCAAAAATGACGACTTCATGCCCGGCGTTGCGCAGATCGTAAGCGGCTGCCATGCCGCCAAATCCCGCGCCGATAATTGCAATTTTCATTGATTCTCCGAAATAGTTTTCGGCATTGCGAGGAGGGCTTTAGCCCGACGACACTTGCACCGTACGCAAGTGCAGGTGAGCAATCTCTGACTTAATAGGGGATTGCTTCTTCGCCCTTCGGGCTCCTCGCAATGACGGGGATAGTTATTTACTTCTCTGCTCGATCTTCTCTGCCAAAACTTTGAGCCTGCTCCACTGCTGGCGGACCACGTAGATCATGGCAAGGTTTTGCAGCCAGCGCATTTCACAGTGAGGATTCATCGCCAGTTGCTCGAAGACCTGCATGGCTTGATCGTCGGTGCGGTGGGTCTTGGCGTATTCCGTTGCCAGTTGTAAGAGATAGATTTCGCGTTGTTTGCGAAGCTGTGTATCCTGTAGAAGCTTGGCGCGCTGCTGTGCCACACGCTCGCGCATGCGACCAATGGCGGCTTCCAACTCATCGACGGTGAAGGGCTTGACGAGATATTCCTGCACACCCACCGAGATGGCGTGGCGGAAGGTGGTGGGGTCTTTTTCGGCGGAGATGATGATGCAGCCTGTTCCCGGCAGGGACTTGGTGATCTCGCGATAGGCGGTCAAACCGTCCATATCGGGCATGTTGATATCGAGCAGGGTAATGTCAGGACGCTGTTCTTTTGCCAGTTGCACGGCTTGGACACCGTTCGATGCAATGGCAACGACTTCCACGTCGTCGATGGTTGCCAGCATCAAACGGGTATTGCGACGCGTTTCCTGAACGTCATCGGCGATGAGTACCCTCAATTTTTGTTTCTGCGACATCTCCGGTTGAGTCATTCGGCACCCTGCTTTCTACAAATAAAAGTACCTTTTATACCCAGGGCGGTCACAAATTGCGCTTTTTCAAAAGTGGGAAGGCGCAATTTGTGACCGTGGGCATTATATATCGCATCGTCCCGAAGGGTAAGCGTATCAACACGATCTTTCCAAAGAACCTTCGGGACGATGCATTTACCTCATTATTTCGTAATATAACCTGCACCTTCTTGCGGGAATATCATCCTTCCGTTTCAGTCCTGAGCGAATCGCTCCAATGGATGCCCTCGCGTGCCAGATAGTACGCGCCCAGCAAAGTGATGGGCAGCCACAGCGCCACGTGGAGTGTGAGCGTGTATCCCGCCGCGATAGCTTGAGGGACATTATATGCTGTCAGCACGGCGATGCCCGGCGCGTCGAAGGTGCCGATATACCCCGGCGCGGACGGGATGGTCGTTGCCAGGTTGACGATGCCGTTCATCAGCATCAGTGCGAAGAATGAGACGCTGAAATCGAAGGCATGCATCACGAACCAATATTTGCCTGTTTCGAGAAGCCAGATGATGACCGATGTGAAAAACACCATCAACACGTTGAACGGCGAACGGAGCGATGCCAGCCCGTCGAGAAATCTGTTCATGACACTGATGATCTTTTCATGCAGGCGCTTGGGCGTGAAACGCTCAATGAACCACAAGCCGACTCTTGCCGTGACCTGCGGGAACATCGCCGCCAGCAGGAAGACCGCCAGCGCGCCGAGAAAAACTCCCGTGCCGATGACCGCCACTTGCTGGATATTGCCCACGAAACCGGAACTGCCGGTCAGTTTGGCGAGTTCAGGGAGATTGATGAAGACGAACGCCAGCATCACCACGCCATCGAAGATGCGCTCCACGATGATGGTTGCCAGCGATGCCGAAACGGAGACACCTTCTTTGCGTTTGAGGATGACTGCCCGTAACACTTCGCCCGCACGAGCGGGGTAGATATTGTTGCCCATATAGCCGATGGTCGTGATGGGAAACATGGCGCTGGTGGGAATCTTCTTGATCGGACCGAGCAGATAATGCCACCTCCATGCCCGCACCCAGACGCCCACGAAGTAGACCGCGATGCCCGGTATCAGCCACCAGTAGTTGGCTTTTTGAACTGCCCCCCAGAACTCTTCCAAACGCAAGCCGCGTAACGCCAGCCAGATGAAGACGATGCTGATCAGCACCCCGAGCCAGAATTGCCATTTTTTCATGGAGGGGATTGTACCAGAGGGGCAGGATGCAAACGGAGTCCAAAGTCTTCGCGACACTTGCCTGATTTGCTAAGCAAATCACGGGTGGTGCCGGGGAGTGCAGGTGAGCATCCCCATGGGACAAGACTTTGGACCGCAACGTCTGGTCCTCTACGGGGATGGTAAGACGTTGCGCTCCATCTGCCTCCTTTAGAGCTATAATCCTCCTGTGCTTATCAATACCCCCGCTCCCGATTTCGAATTGCCCGACACACAGGGCACCCTCCATAAATTGAGCGATTATTGTGGCAAGATCGTCATCGTCAACTTTTGGTCGGCGGAGTGCCCGCACTCGGAGCGGACAGACCACTCGACCATGGCTTGTCTCGTGCAGTGGGGCTCGGATGTGGAACTGCTCTCGATCGCCGCGAATCGGAACGAATCCGTTCGGGAGGTGGAAGGGGTCGCTGGCACGCGCCGCCTGCCCACGGTCCTGATCGATGCGCAGCATTCCGTCGCAGATCTATATGAAGCGGTCACCACTCCCCATGCCTTCGTCGTCGACCGGGATGGCATCCTGCGCTATCGCGGCGCGGTGGATGATGTCACCTTCCGCCAACGAAAAGCCATGCGCTTCCATCTCGAAGAGGCAGTGGAAGCTTTGCTCGAGGGTCGCCTGCCGGAGGTAGCTGAAACTCTGGCATATGGATGTACCATCGTGCGGGAAATTTGATAGAATCAAACCGTGATCGAAACCCCTGCTCGTATCGAGTTTTTGAAAAAGATCCATCTCTTCTACGGATTGAAGGATGATGAGTTTGTGGCGCTTGCAGAAGAGTTGCATGAAGTTCCCGTGGCTAAGGGCGAGGTGATCTTCAAGCAGGATGCCTCCGCCGATGGTTTTTATCTGATCTATGGCGGGAGCATCAAGATCGTCCGCAGAGTGGAGAAAAAAGATGTGGTACTCGCCACCCTGGTAAAGAACGATTATTTTGGCGAACTGGCACTGGCGATGGGTCGTCGTCGTTCTGCCACCGCGACCGCCCTGGTTGATAGCACATTGCTGGTGCTTCCACGTG
>Ga0210377_10001823_pt1 | contig 19054 bp, 16 predicted proteins | sample PLM4_65_b1redo_FD_155480 | JGI IMG/M metagenome (GOLD analysis project Ga0210377, IMG submission 155480) | Groundwater sediment microbial communities from an aquifer in East River, Colorado, USA - PLM4_65_b1 redo | ecosystem: Environmental > Terrestrial > Soil > Riparian zone | place: USA: East...
CCCGTCAGCTTCTCGAGCTGGGCGGCCGATTCGCCGAGCCGGCGCTCGTGGAGATCGGACAGCATCACGCGCGCGCCCTCTTCGGCGCAGCGACGTGCCGTCGCGAAGCCGATGCCCGTGCCGGCGGCCGCCGTTACCAGCACGGTCTTGCCGGCGAGCAGGCCGTGCGCGGTGGGGTAGGGGGGGACGGGAACCTTCGACGTGCCCATGGAACCTCGCGCTAGACCCGCGGCTCGCGGGGAAGGCCGAGCCCGCGCTCGGCGATGATGTTGCGCTGGATCTCGTTCGAGCCGCCGTAGATCGTGTCCGAGCGCGTGAAGAGGAACAGACGCTGGAGGGAGCCCAGCTCGTAGGGAGCGCCCTCGAGGACACCCGACTCGTCGCCGAGCACGTCCATCGCGAGCTTGCCGAGGTTCTGGTGCCAGATCGCCCAGTAGAGCTTGTAGATCAGCGCTTCGCGCGGCAGCTCGGCGCCCTCGCCGCCGGAGAGCATGCGCAGCGCGTTCATGCGCATCACCTCGAGGCCGATCCACGCATCGGCGAGGCGTTGGCGCAGCACCGGATCGCGATTCCGCCCGTTCTGCCGCGCGATCTCGAACACGTGCTCGAGCTCGTTGCGGAAGCTCAGATTCTGACCGAGCGTCGAGGCGCCGCGCTCGAAGGCGAGCGTTCCCATCGCCACCTTCCAGCCCTCGCCGGGCCGTCCGACGATGTTGGAGGCCTCGGTGCGCGCGCCGTCGAAGAAGACCTCGCTGAATTCGGAATCGCCCGTGAGCTGAACGATCGGGCGCACCGAGATGCCCGGCTGCCGCATCGGAACCAGCAGGTAGGAGAGCCCCCGGTGCTTCGGGGCCTGTGCGTCGCTGCGGCAGAGCACGAAGCACCAATCGGCCCACTGCGCCCACGAGGTCCAGACCTTCTGGCCATCGATCACCCATGCGTCGCCATCGAGCCGGGCGCGCGTCTGCACGTTCGCGAGGTCGGAGCCGGCGTTGGGCTCCGAGTAGCCCTGGCACCAGATTGCCTCGCCGCGCGCGATCGCGGGCAGGAAGCAACTCTTTTGTGCGTCGCTTCCGAAGGCGAGCAGAGTCGGGCCGAGCAGGCCCTCGCCGATGTGGCCCAAGCGCCCGGGGCCGCGCGCGCGGGCGTACTCCTCGTGGAAGATCACCTGCTGCGTGAGCGAGGCGCCGCGACCGCCCCATTCCCGCGGCCAGCCGATGCACGCGTAGCCGGCCTGCCCGAGGCGGCGCTCCCAGGCACGCCGCTCCTCGACGAGGGCGTTCTCGTTGCCGGGGCCGCCCGCTCCGCGAACGGCAGCGAACTCGCCGGTGAGCTCGCGCTCGAGCCACGCAACGATCTCGCGCCGGAAGGATTCGTCCTCGTCGCTGAAGTGCAGATGCATGGGGTCCTGACGGCGGTGCGCGCGAATCGTACGATACGATACGTAGCGTATGCAACGAACGCTCTCGCCCCTCGAAGCGCGCACGCTCCCGTCGCTCGTGCTCGCGGCGAGCCAGCGCTTTGGTGATCGCATCGCCATTGAAGACGGCGCCGTCCGGCTCTCGTTCGCGGAGCTCGGCGCCGCCGCCCTGCGCGCGACGCGCGCCTTCCTGGCCGCCGGCGTTGGGCCGGGGGACCGCGTGGCGATCTGGGCGCCGAATCTGCATGAGTGGATCGTCGCCGCGCTCGGCCTCCAGGGGGCCGGCGGGGTGCTCGTCCCGATCAATACGCGCTGGAAGGGGGCCGAGGCGGGCTATGTCCTGCGCAAGTGTCGGGCGCACCTGCTGCTCACGCTGGGCGAGTTTCTCGGCACGAGCTATCCCGCCCTGCTCGCCGACGAGGATCTTCCCGCGCTCGAGTCCATCGTGTGCCTGCGCGGGGATTACGCTGGAACGCTCGCGTGGCCGGACTTCCTCGCGCGCGGCGAGTCGATCTCCGAGGCCGACGCGCGCGCGCGCGCCGACGCGGTCTCGCCCGACTCGCTCTCCGATCTGCTCTTCACCTCGGGCACCACGGGCAAGCCGAAGGGCGTGATGACCACGCACGCGCAGAACCTGCGCGCCTTCGCCGCCTGGAGCGAGGTGGTGGGACTGCGCGAGGGCGATCGCTACCTGGTCGTCAACCCCTTCTTCCACGCCTTCGGCTACAAGGCGGGCTGGTTGTCTTCGTTGCTGCGAGGCGCAACGGTGCTGCCGCAGCTGGTCTTCGACGTGCCCGCCGTGCTCGAGCGCGTGGGCCGGGAGCGGGTCTCGGTGCTGCCGGGCCCGCCTACCTTGTATCAGTCGATCCTCGCGCACCCGGATCGCGCGAAGTACGACCTCTCGGCGTTGCGCCTGGCCGTGACCGGCGCGGCGGCGATTCCGGTCGAGCTGATCCACCGCATGCGTCGCGAGCTCGGCTTCGAGACGATCATCACGGGCTACGGGCTCACGGAGTGCTGCGGGATCGTCTCGATGTGCCGCTTCGACGACGATCCCGAGACGATCGCCACCACGTCGGGCCGTGCGATCCCCGACACCGAGGTGCGCTGCGTCGATCGAGAGGGCAAGGAGACGCCACGCGGGGAGCCGGGCGAGGTCGTGGTGCGCGGTTACAACGTGATGCAGGGCTACTTCGAAGACGAGGACGAGACGCGCAAGACCATCGACGCCGAGGGTTGGCTCCACACCGGGGACATCGCGGTGATGGACGAGCGCGGCTACCTGCGCATCACGGATCGCATCAAGGACATGTTCATCACGGGCGGCTTCAACTGCTACCCGGCGGAGATCGAGAGCCTGCTCTTCGGGCTCGAGGGGGTCGCGCAGGCGGCCGTGATCGGAATTCCGGACGAGCGCCTCGGCGAAGTGGGCAAGGCGTTCGTCGTGCCGCGGCCGGGAGCGGCGCTCACGCCCGCGGCGGTGATCGCGTGGTGCCGCGAGCACATGGCCAACTACAAGGTGCCGCGCGCCGTCGAGATCGTGGACGCGCTTCCGATCAACGCCGCCGGCAAGGTGATGAAGTACCAGCTGCGAGAGCGCTCGCAGCGCCAGCCCTAGCGAGCGGGCGCAAGCCCGCGCGCCGCGAGCCGTAGGCGAGCGAAGTCAGCGAACCTGCCGCAGGCGAGCGAAGTCCACGAACTAGCTCCTTCCGCGAAGTCCCGAGAGCGCGAGGTCGACGATCGAGTCGATCAGTCGCGGGCCGAGCTTTCCGCCGCCGAAGAACAGGCGCACGGCGATCGGGCCGACGATCAGGTCGGCCGCGAGGTCGATGTCGAGATCGCGCGGCAACTCGCCGCGCTCGACCGCCCGTTCGAGCACGCGCACGAGCGGGCGTCGCCGCTCGCGCAGCACCGGGTCGAGCAGCTTCGAGAGCGCCTGGTTGTGGCGGCGCTCGCCGGCGAGACTCGGCAACACCGTGCCGAGCGGCGTCGAATTGAAGAGCTCGAAGTAGTTGCGCAGCATCTTCTTCAGATCGGTCACGAGGTCGCCGGTGTCGACCTCCTCGAGCGCCGGCAGCAGGCTGAACGCCTCGACCACCAGCGGGAGCTTCGAGCGCCAGCGGCGGTAGATCGTGGCCTTTCCGACGCCGGCGCGGCTCGCGACGCCCTCCACCTTGAGGGCGGAGAAGCCGACGTCGGCGAGCAGCGCGAGCGTCGCGTCGAGAATGGCCTTGTGCGCCTCGTCGCTGCGCGGCCGTCCCGCGCTGGTGGCGCTTCCGTTCGGGGAGTCCGAGGCTTGCAGTTCGTGATTCGTCCGCATGTCCTGGCTGCTGCACCCGAGCGAGGGGCGAAAATGGCTGGAAAAACCGGGTCGAAAGGCGCTTCCGCGGGCCGCCCCATTACGATACTGTACGTTCCGTTCTGATTCACCGCCCGGGGCCCCCCGGCGCGTCCGCAAGGGAAATCAGGCATGGCCGAGCGACCGCAGCGCTGGGATCTCGAGGTCGACGTCGTCGCGGTGGGGTCGGGCCTCGGTGCGATCGGCGCCGCGATCGCGGCCCACGATCGCGGCAGCCAGGTGGTCGTGCTCGAGAAGGCCGGCCGGCTCGGGGGCGTCTGCGGCTACGGCGGCGGCGAGGTCTTCGTCCCCAACAGCCACAAGATGCGCGAACTCGGGATCGCCGATTCGAACGAGGCGGGCCGCCGCTATTTCGAGTTCCTATCGGCTGGCTTCGCCGCTCCCGAGCACCAGCGCAAGCTGCTCGACACCATGCACACCGCGATCGAGTACTTCGAGCGCGAGGCCGGCGTGCGCTGGACCGCGGTCGAGGGATTGCCCGACTACTACTACCCCGACGCACCCGGCTCGCACGCGGGCGGTCGCTACCTGTCGGTGGAGCTGTTCCGCGGCGCCGAGCTCGGGGAGTGGCAGACGAAGACCTATCCCATGACCCCGCACGTGCCGCCCGGCGTGCTGCATCGCGAGCTCTACGCCTGGGGCGGGCTCGCGAACGTCACGCGCTGGGATTACGAGCTGGTGGGCAAGCGCCTCTCCGAGGATTTCCGCAGCTTCGGACCCGGCATGATGGCCTGGTTCATCAAGGCCGCGATGGTGGACCGCGGCATCCCGGCCCACGTCGAGACGCCCGTGCGTGAGCTCGTCGTCGAAGACGGCGCGGTCGTCGGCGTGCGCGCCGCGCGGGAAGGGCGCCCGTTCTTCGTGCGCGCGCGCCGCGGTGTCGTGCTCGCCGTGGGCGGCTACGACATGAACCGCGAGCTCGCGTGCCAGTTCGAGGCCATGCCCGACTGGAACTCCGCCTGCCCGCCGCATGTCGATGGGGATCATCTCGTGATGGGGGGCGAGATCGGCGCCGCGCTCGGCGCGGTGCCGCCCACCAACCTGGCGATGTTCTACGGCTACAACATCCCCGGCGAGGAGCACGAGGGCAAGCCGCTCTTCCGCTCTTCGTGGGAGTGCGGCTGTCCGCACGCCATCTGGGTCAACCGCGCAGGCGAGCGCTTTTGCGACGAATCGTTCTACAAGGATTACCAGCCGCGCCTGCGCCACTGGGACGGGCAGAAGCAGACGATGCCGAACCTGCCGCCGTTCCTGATCTTCGATCAGAACTACCGCGATCGTTATCCGCTGGGCTCCTTCATGCCGGGGCAGACCCTGCCCGAGGAACTGGTCGTGCAGGCGGACACGCCGCGCGCGCTCGCCAGCAAGCTGGGCATCGATCCGGAGCGCTTCGTCGCCACGCTCGATCGCTTCAACCAGCACGCGGCGAACGGCGAGGATCCCGATTTCGGCAAAGGCTCGCGGCCGTGGGCGGTGCGTCTGGTCGGCGACCCGCATTACAAGAATCCGTGTGTGGGGCCGCTCGACAAGCCGCCTTTCTACGGCGTGCGACTAGTTCCGGTGTCGGTCGGGGTCAATTCGCACGGGCTCGCGACCAACACGCACGCGCAGGTGCTGCACGTGCGCGGGCGGGTGATCCCCGGCCTCTACGCCGTCGGGAACTCCGCGGCGCTCTTCGATCTCGGCGGCGGCTACCAGAGCGGCACCTCCAACATGCGTGCGATCGTCTGGGGCTACATCGCCGGCCGGCACGCCGCCGGGGCGGAGTGAGGTGGCCGAGGCCGAGTACACGACCACGGCGACGCTCCCGGTGGGCCGCATCTGGGATTTCGTCGCCGAGATGGACAACTGGGCCCGCTTCGTCACCGGCTACCAGGGCCACGAGAAGCGCAGCGAGACCGAATCGCTGTGGACGCTCAAGGGCGATGTCGGCGTGCTCTCCCGCAAGCTCGTGTTCCAGGTCGAGATCACGGAGTGGAGCCCCGGCAAGCGCGCGGCATTCCGCTTGAAGGGCGTGAACGAGCCGATGGAAGGCGAGGGCGTCTTCACGCTCGAGCCCGCCGCCGGCGGCGAGGTGCCTTCCGCGCCCGAGCCGCGGCGCGGCTTCTTCCTGCGCTTCTTCGAAGCCATCGTGCGCTGGCTGTTGCGGCTGATCGGACGCGCGCCGCGCCGCGAGACCCGCGCGCTCGCGGGGCCCGGCACGCGCATGAGCTTCCGCCTGCGCCTCGACCCGGGTGGGCCGATGGCGCCCATGATCAACGCCATGATGAAGCCGCTGATGTTGCCGGCGGCCGAGAGTCTCGCGAACCAGATCCTCGCCCACCTCGAAGGGCAGGCGAGCGTCGACTGATTCCCTCGATTTCCAGAGGAGCCGCTGCGAAATGATCGCATACGACCCGTTCTCCGAGGACGTGATCCGGGATCCGCATCCGATCTATGCGCGCCTGCGCGAGGAGGCGCCCTGTTATCACGTCGCCAAGTGGGACTGCTGGGCGCTCTCGCGCTTCGAGGACATCTGGAACGCCTCGATGGATGCGGAGAGCTACACCACGACGCTGGGCACGACGGCGGCGCATCTGCTGACGAAGGTCCAGCCCGTGACGCCGATGATCAATCTGATGGATCCACCGCAGCACACGCTGCTGCGCTCGCGGATCGCGCGCTTCTTCACGCCCGGGGTCGTCGCGCGGCTCGAGCCCCAGATCCGCGGCTTCGTGGACGAAGCCTTCGCGCCCCTGAGCGCGCGCAGGGGAGCCGATCTCTTCAACGAGTTCGCCGCCACCGTCTCGGTCAAGGTCGCGTGCCTGGCCAACGGCTTCCCGCTCGAAGACAGCGACATGCTGAACCGCATGGTGTGGCGCTTCTTCGGGCGCGAGGAGGGCGTGCAGGGCATGACCCAAGACGGGCTTGCCGCGATGCTGGAGATGACCGCGTATTTCGCGGAGCTGATCCAGAAGCGTCGCAAGGCGGGGGATGCCGATCGCAGCGTGATCGACGCGCTGCTCGACGTCGAGATCGACGGCCGCAAGCTCAGCGATGAGGAGGCGGGCTCGCACCTCTCGATGTTCCTGATCGGAGGCGCCGAGACGTTTCCGAAGACCTTCTCGAGCGCGATCTACCGGCTCTGGCAGCACAAGCCGCAGCGCGCGAAGTGCGCGAAGGACCCGAGCCTGATCCCGGATGCCTTCCGGGAGGTGCTGCGGTACGACATGCCGACGCAGTTCCTGATGCGCGTGCTCAACAAAGACCTGACGCTGCACGGTGAGACCATGCGCAAGGGCCGGCCCGTGATGTTCCTCTACCCGTCGGCCAACCGCGATCGACGCGAGTTCGAGGCCCCGGACGTGTTCGACATCGACCGCCGGCCGGCGCGCATCCTGTCCTTCGGCCACGGCATCCACGCCTGCATCGGTCAGCACTTCGCGAAGCTCGAGGGCAAGCTGTGCCTCGAGAAGGTGCTCGCGACGATTCCCGACTACGAGGTCGAGGAGTCGAAGCTGCGGCGCATCAAGACGGAGTTCGTCCAGGGCTGGGAGACCATGCCGGTGCGCTACACGGCGCGCGCGGCCTGACGCAGGCATGCTGCGCTCGTCGCGGGCTTCCGCGGGCTTCGCGGTAGCCTGCGTACGCCATGGCCCTCTTCGCGCGAGGCTTCCGGCCCTTCTTCCTGCTCGCGGCCGCGCACGCGGCCGTCGTCGTGCCGCTCTGGGTCGGCGTGATTCACGGCGAGCTGGCGGCGCCGGCGTGGATCGGGCCGAGTGTCTGGCACGCGCACGAGATGCTCTTCGGCTTCTGTGGCGCGGCGATCGCGGGCTTCCTGCTCACGTCGGTGCCGGTGTGGACCGGGACGCTGGCCGTGGCGGGTCCGCGGCTCGCGGGGCTCGCCGCTCTCTGGCTCGCGGGCCGCGTTGCGATGCTCGCGGCGGGGCGCGCGCCGCTGACGGCCGCGCTCGTCGATCTCGCGTTTCTTCCCGCACTCGCAGCGGCCATCGCGCCCGCCATCTATGGCGCTGGCGCACGCCGCAACTTCGGCTTCCCGCTGGTGCTGCTCGGGCTGGCGGCGGGCAACGCCTGCGTGCACGCCGAGGCGCTGGGGAGCGCGCCGGGCACGGCGGGCGTGGGCCTGCGCACGGGTGTGGATCTCGTCGCGCTGCTCGTCGTCGTGATCGGCGGGCGCATCGTGCCCGCCTTCACCAGCAACGCGCTGCGCCGCTCGAACGCTGCGACGGAAGCCCGCGCGCCGGCGTGGGCGGAGCGGGCGGCCGTGCCGGCTTTTCTCATCTTCGCCGCCGCCGACGTGGTGTGGCCGGCCTCGCGTGGGAGCGGCGTGACGGCAGGCCTCGCGGCAGTCGTGCTCGCCGCGAGGATGTCCGGCTGGCGCAGCCTTCGCGTGCTCGGCGATCCGCTGTTGGGATCGCTGCATCTAGGGCAGGCCTGGGTGGTCGCAGGCCTCGCGTGTCTTGCGGCTTCCGACCTCGCGGCCGTGTGGTCGCGCAGCGTCGCCGTGCACGCGTTCACGGCCGGGGCCTTCGGCACCATGATCCTGGCGGTCATGACGCGCGTGGCCCTCGGACACACGGGGCGGCCCCTCTCGGCGCCGCCCAGCGCCGTCGCCGCCTACGTGCTGGTCACGCTCGGTGCGCTGCTGCGCACGCTTGCCGTGGCGGCGGCGCCGGGTGCGAGCTTCCTCGTCTTGACACTCGCGGGTGTGCTCTGGTCCGGAGCCTTCGTCGTGTTCCTGGTGGGGTACACCGCTGTGTTGATCGCGCCACGGGTGGACGGAAAGCCCGGCTGATGCTCGCGCCGCAGCCGGCCCACGACTCCGCGGCGTTCCGGGTCTCGCTCCTGAAGGGCGCGTCACCGTGCACGGGCGTGCGCCCGCATGATACGCTCGACCGCGATCGACTCCTGGAGGGAATCCCGTGAAGACCTGGGTCCGCATCGCCCTGATCGCCGGGCTCGCCATCGTTCTCTGGTATCTCGTGATCAATCTGACGCAGAGCATGACGGGCGGCGACGAAGCGCCGGCGCCCGCGACACCGACCCAGGTCGAGTAGGCCCGCCCGCGCGACGGGCGGATGCCTGCGAGCTACTGCGAGGACGCGAGCACCTTCCCCGTCGTCGTGTCGATGTGGATGATCCAGAAGGCCTCGACGTCCTCTTGGCTGATCATCGCGACGACGCCGACGCCCGGAGCAAAGAAGTAGTAGGCGGTGTCCTCGGTGTTCGCGGGGCCGACCTTCCCGGCGTACTTCAGGCGGACCAGAAGCGCGGGATAGCTGCCCGCGGGCACCGTCAGCTGGTAGGTCCCCACGTAGGTGTAGGTTCCAGTCAGCGCCCCCGAGTAGCGCTGGTCCGTCGGGTCATCGAGGTAGTTCACCGAAACCTTCTGCGTGAGGCTGCGCGACTCGCCCGGCGCCATGCCCTCGAGCACGAACGGATTCGCCGGAGTCGTCACCACGATCACGCCCTCGCCGCTGTCGCTCACGGCGGGCATCATCAGATCGCCGCCGGACACCTCGCGCAGGAAACCGGCGAGCGTCGGGGACAGCTCGAAGCGCCACGCCGCGTTTCCGCCGGGCCGCTTGCCCTTGGCGACGCGGAGCGTCTGCTGCGTGCCGGCTTTCTCGCCACTCGTGACCTGGAAGACCGATGTCTTCTCGACGAGCGGGAAGTAGGCCGCCGCGTCGGTGATGGTCTTGCTCGGCAGCGCCTGCCCGACGACGTTCGGACCCAGGATGCTGGCGATCTCCTGCTGGTCCGCGGCGGGCAGCGGGAGCACCGCGCCGTCGGCCGCGACCGCCGGGCGCCCCAGCGCAAGCAGAAGCAGCAGCGCGAGCGAGCTCGTACGCATCGTCGTCTCCTTCCATTTGCGGACGGTTTCGCTGCCGGCCGCAGGGACGCGCGGAAGCTCCCCGCGCAGCGAGGGCATCCTGGGTAGTCGTTCCTGCCCCTGAATCGCAAGCCCCGTGTGAAGGCCCGGGAGCGCCGGGATGGGCGGGGTCGAGCGGACGCAGCGCAGCGGGGCCGGGCGAGCCGCTGGGTCGGATGCGCGCGCCGGTCGAGTTCGGGAGACTCGCCGCCATGCCGGAGACCACGGCGCCCGAGGCCGAACCTCGCGCCGAGTACGAGACCCGCCTCGGGGCGCGGCGCGCCGACGCGGCCGTGGCGCGGCGCAGCGCGTCGCGCATCTCGCACGCGCGCCTCGCGGTGTTCACGCTCGGCATCGTGCTCGCCGCGGTCGCCTTCGGAGCGAAGCGACTCGACCCGCGCTGGCTGCTCGCGCCCGCGCTCGGCTTCATCGCGCTCGTCGTCGCGCACGACCGCGTGTTGCGCCGCGCCGACGGGCGCGAGCACTCGGTCCGCTATTACGAGGATGGCATTGCGCGCCTCGCTGCTGGCTTCGCGGGGAGGGGGCCGAACGGCGAGCGCTTCCGCGATCCCGAGCATTTGTATGCCGACGACCTCGATCTCTTCGGCGCGGGGGGCCTCTTCGAGCTGCTATGCCGCGCGCGCACGGCTGCGGGCGAGGCGCTGCTGGCGTCCTGGCTGCTCGCGCCTGCGCCGAGCCCGGTGGTGCGCGGGCGCCAGGCGGCCGTTGCGGAGCTGCGGCCGGCGCTCGACCTGCGCGAGGCGCTCGCGCTCGTCGGCGAAGCGGTCGCGAGCGAGCTGCACGCCGACGCGCTCGAACGCTGGGGCGAATCGGCGCCGCCGGCGCCCGCTGCGGCGCTGCGCGCGCTGGCCGCCGCGCTGGCGGTTCTGTCTGCGGCGCTGATCGTCGCCACGCTCGCCGGCGCGCCGCTCCTCATCCCCTGGCTCGCCGTGCTCGCGATCGCAGGCTGTGTTGCGGCGACGGTTCGCGGTCGCGTGCGACGCACGCTGGCGGCGACGGAAGCCCCCGCACGCGAGCTCGCGCTGCTCGCGCGCCTGCTCGCCGTCGTCGAGGGCCAGCGCTTCGCGTCCCCGCGTCTGGTCGCTCTGCGCCAGGCGATTGCCACCGAAGGCGTTCCCGCCTCGCGGGAGATCGCCCGCCTGCGACGACTCGTCGACTTCCTCGACGCGCGCCGGAATCAGCTCTTCGCTCCGATCGGGGCGGCGCTGCTCTTCACCACGCAGGTCGCGCTCGCGATCGACGCCTGGCGCGCGCGCTGCGGGCCGTCGCTGCGCGCTTGGATCGACGCCGCCGCCGAGCTCGAGGCGCTCGCCTCGCTCGCGACCCACGCCTACGAACAGCCCGGCGACGTCTTCCCAGAGCTCGTCGACGGCCCCCCTCGCTTCGAAGCCGAAGCGCTCGGCCATCCGCTGCTCGAGGCGTCGCGCTGCGTGCGCAACGACGTGAGTCTGTGCGATGTGCCACGTCTTTTGTTGGTGAGCGGATCGAACATGTCGGGCAAGAGCACGCTGCTGCGCAGCGTCGGCGTCGCGGCGGTGCTCGCGCAGGCCGGCGCTCCCGTGCGCGCGCGGCGCCTGCGGCTGTCGCCGCTCGCGGTCGGCGCATCGATGCGCGTCTTCGATTCGCTGCAAGAGGGCCATTCACACTTCTACAACGAGATCCGCCGGCTGCGCTCGATCGTCGAGCGGACCGCGGGCGAGCGCGCCGTGCTGTTCCTGCTCGACGAGATCCTGCACGGCACCAACTCGCACGATCGCCGCATCGGCGCCGAGGCGGTGGTGCGCAGCCTCGTCGCGCGCGGCGCGCTCGGGCTCGTCACCACGCACGATCTCGCGCTCGCCCAGATTGCGGACGACCTCGGCCCGCGCGCGGCGAACGTGCACTTCGAGGATCAGGTCGTGGAGGGGACGATGCGCTTCGACTACCGCATGCGGCCCGGCGTGGTGACGCGCAGCAACGCGCTGGCATTGATGCGCGCCATCGGGCTCGAGGTGTAGGGGCGGGATTCCGCGCGTCGGAATGCCGGGTCTAGGGAAGCAGCACGAGCTTTCCCGTCACCCGGCCGGTCTGACTGAGCTGGTGGGCCTGCTCGGCGTCGGCGAGGCCGAAGCGGCCAGCGATGTTCACTTTCAGCTGGCCCGCGGCGACGGCGGCGACGACGCGCGCGAGACGTTCGCGATTCGGGCGGCCGAGCACGGCCTTCGACGAGAACGGCGGCACCAGCAGCTGGGCGACGGCGCCGATCGAGTCGCCGCTCACGATGATGTGTCGCCCGCCGCGGGCGAGCAGCGCGCGGCAGCCGGCCCCGGAATAGCTGCCGACGCAGTCGACGACCACCTGGTAGGGCCCGTGCGGCTTCGCCTGCTCGAGCGCGTCGCGTTTCGTGTAGTCGAGGACGACGTCGGCCCCGAGCCCGCGCACCAGCGCCGCGTTTTTTGTGGAGCAGACCCCGACGACAAACCCGTCTTGGACGTGCTTCGCGATCTGAACGGCCAGCTGCCCGACACCGCCGGAGGCGCCGAGGATCAGCGCCCGCTGGCCCGACACCAGCTGGCCGAGCTCGACCACCGACATCCAGGCCGTCACGCCGGCCACGGGCAGGGCCCCCGCGACGTCGAAAGCCAGCTGCGGGGGCAGGCTGCAGAGCTGGTCGGCACGCACGAAGACGGTGTCCGCGTACGACCCGCGCTGCCGGCGCGCGAAGTCGGCCCCGCCGACGACGCGATCGCCCACCCGCACGTCACGAATCAGGGATCCGACGGCGTCGACGACGCCCGCGAAACTTCCAATCGACCGGGTTCACGCCGATCGCCTTCACGGCGACGCGCACCTGATCCGCGGCCGGCTCGGGCGTCGGCAGCTCGACGAGCACGAGCGGCTCCGCCCGCCGCCAGGACCGCTGCGCCATCAGCTTCACGAGGGGCCTCCATTGGGTGTCAGGGCGCCGCCTGGCCCCGGTTGCGGGCGAGGGTAGGCAATGCTCGCTGCCGCGGGGCTGGCGTCGCGCGGAGAAAGCGAGTTCCGCGCGCGCGGAACAGATTTTCCCTCGGTCAGCCCCGATTGACCCCGAAGCCGCGTGGGCCGGCCGGGGAAGGCAGGCCAAGTACTTGGATTCACGGAGGTTTATCTGCTTGCTTTTTTGGGGCGAATTTGTGCAGAATGGGTCCGTAAATTGCAAGCGCACGCGATGGGAACCGTCATATCAGCCTGCTCGCCGCAGCTCGACGACTCGAAGCGCGGTTCGAGCTTCAACTGAAATCGCGGAGCCCGGCCCGGGATCTGGGACCCGGGAAGCTGGCACGGGGAAGGTGCTGGCGCGCACTGGGAAGAACTGAGAGGGCCGGTTCGGGCGTCGGTCTGAAACCGCTCTCGAGCGAAGGGGATGGAATGAGTTCACGCTGTCGGATTCTGCTGCTGCCCCTACTGACGGTGTTCGCCGCGATGTTCGCGAGCCAGCCGGCCTTCGCGACCATCACCTACGCGAACTCCCTCGGCACCTTCATCGACTTCACGAACATCCAGGAGACGTCGACCCTCGGCGACCCCGAGCTGCCGACCGTTCCCACTCCCCCGGACTCCAGCTGCTGCTTCGGCACTCCCACGCGAGTCGGCGACGCCCTTTACTTCTCCCCGCCGGACTTCAAGGCCGGTACGGTGGACGCGGGCGGCTACGACCCGACCGGTGCGCAGCTCCAGATCCTGATCACCGCCCATACTGGTGAGACGATCGATTCCGTCAACATCTGGGAGGTCGGCGATATGGCGCTGTCCGGCCCCAACGGCACCGGCGGGACGGGCGTCTTCGCGGCCATGTCGGGCTTCTTGACGGTGCTCGAGGTGAACGGCATCGGGGTGACTCCCGTGGTCATCTCGTTCAATGCGGGCGGCGCGAACCCGTCTGGCGTCACCGCGGCGTTCACGCCCGGCGCTCTGGGAACGCTCGGCCTCAACCTGCCTGGCGACGCTGCCACCACCAGCTGGGGTGGCCTTGTCACCGTCAATGTCGCCTCGATCGTCGCGAACGCGACCAAGCTGCAGCTCTCCTACGACAACGAACTTTACGCGTACACGGAGCTGGACGGGAACTCGGCGGCGATCCAGAAGAATACGGTCGTCATCGGTGTAATTCCCGAGCCCGGGACGTTCGCCCTGCTGGGCGGCGGCCTGCTGCTGCTGGCGATTCGAGCGCGCGGCCGACGAGCCTGATAGGGGTCGCTCGCACTCGGGCTGTGCGGGGCTGCGCGGAACGCAAGACTGACTGATTCGAGGCGAGCAAGTGCCCTCAAGGAGGAATTGCTTCTCGTCATAACTGGAACCTTCGCGCTAAGGAGTATCTCGTGCCTAGACCGCACCTCCGAGCCTTGCTGATCGCCCTCGCGCTGTTCGTTGCGTCGCCCGCACTCGCCACGGTGAACCACGGTGACGTGCTCGGCACCAGCGTCGACTTCCTCCAGGTGTCGGAGACGACGCAGACCGGCGGGGACCCGGAGCCGCTCTGGGGGCCGCCGACGCTCGGCGGCACGGGCGATCAGTTGCTCTTCTTCCCGCCCAATTTCACCGCGCTTTGCGCGAGCGGCGGCAGCGATACGACGTCGTCGGAGCTCACGACGACCATCAGCGCCCATCCGGGCGGACACATCGACAACATCATGCTGGCGGAGAATGGCGACGTCACGTTGAGGAAGCTCCCGACCGCCGGCAGCGACGCGACGACCAACGCGTCCGCGGCACTGACCGGAACCGTCACCGTCACGGAGACCGTCAGCGGCCCGATCACCCCCGTGGTGATCCCGTTCACCGGCACTTTCATGCCGTCCTCGACTTTCGCGCTTCCGATCAACGTCGGGACGAACACCTGGTCGGGAAGCTTCACGGTCAACGTTTCCGCGTCCGTCGCCAACGCGACCGTGGCCGTGCTCGCGCTCGACAATGATCTCGCCGCCAACTGCGGCACCGGCAACACCACCGCGAAGATCCAGAAGAAGGTGGTGAGCGGTCCTGCGGTCGCCATCCTCGTCAATCCGCTCGCGTGCAGTCTCGAGCTCGACAAGACCTGCTGCGTCACGCAGCCGGTGCTGCCCGATCTCGACGACTGCGACGGTGAGCTCGAGCACATCGAGTTCGAGTACACGGGCGACGACTGCTCTCACACGTCCAACCACCAGGGCGGCAAGTGCGAGTGTTACGGTCATCGAAGGGTGGATGACGATGCCGACATCGAGGTCGAGACCTCGGGCGTCACGTCGAGCCACAGCAGCATCAGCAAGGGCCAGCGATTCGGGCTGTCGCACAGCAGCGGGAAATTCGGGAAGACGACGCGGCTCAAGGTCTCCGATGGCTGGTGGACGCGCCAGCACGTGAAGTTCGACAGCTCGTGCGAGCGCGCGCTCAAGTGCGGCGATCACTTCGGCGCCTTCAAGGTCGTCAGCCTCGACAGCACGCTCCGCGGTCACAGGGAATGCGATGAAGATCCGCCGGCGGAGGAGCCCGAGTGCGCGCCGACGGGCGACGCGCCGGGGACGCCGTGCGACGCGAAGCTCGTGGACATGGTCCTCGAGTACCAGGGTCGCGCGTGTCAGAATCCGCTCCCGAATCCGCAGCTCGGCGAGGCGACCTGTTCGGGGGATGCGACGGGAGCCACCAACGTGGGTGTCGTCTACGCCGGGAAGTTCGCCTATGCGGAGTTGGTTTCGCCCGCGAGCGGCATCAACGACGGCGACCGCATTCGTGTCACGTCGACACTCCAGAGCGGAGGCCTCTTCCCGAACCAGAAGCTCATCATCACGGATGGCACGGGTGTGCGGCAGACCGTCGAGTTCCATGTGTCGTGCTCGAAGCCGCTCGCGCTCGGCGACGAGTTCGGCAGCTTCAAGATCGTCGAGTGGACGACGAAGAACGGCACGCGACTGGCGCTCGGAAGCAGCGATCCCGGACCGTACGACGCGTGCGAGGTGCCCCTCGCGCCGCCCGGGCCGCATTGCACGAGTGATCTCGAGAGCCTGACGCTCGTCTACATCGGCGACTACCTCGGCGCCGGCTGCACCGTCAGCAACCCGCAGGGCGGCTACGGCACCTGCTCGGGCGTCGCCGATCCGGGGGATCCGGTGTCGGTCAGCGTCGCCTCCGGCCTCTCGGCGTCTCCGACGAGCCTGATCGAGTTCGGGGATCTGGTGACGATCACGGCCAACAGCGGCGACCTGCCCGACTTCACGAGCCTCAGCGTGAGCGGGGCGGGCGGCGGCCAGAGCATCCAGATCAAGACCTCGTGCTGGAAGCCGCTCTCGCTCGGCGATCGCTTCGGCTCCTTCGTGGTCTTCGGCATGGATCGCGAGGAGGAAGGCCCGATCAGCCTGGGCGGCAACGTCCAGTACCAGTACAAGGTCACGAACCCGAACACGTCCACGGTGGACAACGTCGCGGTCACGGACGACCACCTCGGCGTGATCGCCTCCGGTCAGTCGATTCCGCCGGGCGGCAGCCTCACGTTCGTCAAGCCGGCGAGCTTGTACGGCACGACGACCAACGTCGCGGTCGCCACGGGCGACGTTGCGGGTGACATCTGCGAGGCAGGGTCGGACATGGTGACGGTGGGCGTGCTCGCACCGATGCAGGGCTCGTTCTCCTGCTCGCAGCCGATCAACGAGATCACGATGATCTGGAACGGCGCGCAGCCCGTGCACGTCAAGGTGTGGAAGGGAGCGGCAGGCGCCGAGTTCGTCCACAGCTTCAATCATGTCCAGCCGGGTGATGCGATCACGGCCAGCGGGCTCGGCTCGGCCACCGTCACGACGTGGGAGATCTACAACGACGTGGCTACGGTGAAGCTCGCCGAATCCAAGTTCGACCTCACCTGCTACGACACGGCGATGAACGGCCTCGACGATTGCGGCGAGAACAACGGGAACCTCAAGTACAATTACTCGAGCCTGAACAACGACTGGCTGCTCGAAGGCATGAAGGACAGCAACGAGACGCTGGCCTGCACGCCCGGGCTGGTGCCGAACCCGCCTGCGTGCGGCTTCGGGCCCGAGCTGATCGTGCTGATGCCCGGCCTGATGTGGCTGCACCGCCGGCGCCTGCGCAAGGAGGCGTGAGGGGAGGCTCTCACCCCATCGGTCGTAAGCTCGCAACGCCCCGATCGGATCGCCGATCGGGGCGTTTGCCTTTCGGGCACGGGGCCGCCGCCATGCGATCGCGGCTATCCTGAACGCGCCCGCGTGACGGAGAGAGCCCCAAGCGTGCTTCCCTACCTCGAGCCGCCCGTGCTGGACCTCGGCTTCTATCGGCTCGAGGCGTTCCCCGTGCTGGTGGGAGCCGCGATCATCGCCGAGTTCCAGATCGTGATGCGCCGGGCTCCGAGCGTCGGCATCGATCGCAAGACGGCCTCGTCGCTGCTGGGCTGGGCGATCTGCCTCGGGATCGTCGGCGCTCATCTCTTCGACGTCCTCGCGTACTACCCGGAGCGCCTCCGCCAGAATCCCTTCGAGCTGCTCCGGTTCTGGGGCGGGATTTCGTCGTTCGGCGGCATGCTCGGCGGGCTGCTCGGCCTGTACGCGGTGATGCGGCGCAAGCGGATGTCGGGCTCCGACATGTTGCGCTTCGTCGATTGCCTGATCTTCGCGCTGCCCTTCACGCTCGCGATCGGCCGCCTCGGCTGCGCGCTCCAGCACGACCACCCGGGCGTCTCCTCCGCACACTGGCTGGCGGTCCAGTTTCCCGACGGCCCCCGCTTCGACCTGGGCGTGCTCGAGTTCTTCTACGTGAGCGGGATCGCGGCGCTGTTCGCCTGGCTCGGCCGCCGGCGTTGGCCCGACGGCTTCTTCATCGGCCTCTTCTTCGCGGCCTATGGCCCCGTGCGTTTCGTGCTCGATTCGCTGCGCGTCTCGGAGGCGCGCTACTTCGGCTGGACCCCCGGCCAATACCTGGCGGTGGTCGCGGCGGGGATCGGCGTCTGGACGCTCTTTCTGGTCCTGCGCCCGCGCGCCACCGCCGTCAGAGATTGAAGATCGGCAGCTCGCCTGGCCGCGTGGCCCGGGCCGCGCGGCGCCAGGCCAGCGCGTGGGCGGCGCATGCCAGCAGCACTCCGGGCGCGAGATCGATCGCCCAGTGCTGCTTGGTCGCGAGCGTCGAGTAGAGGATCGCCGACCCCCAGAGCGAGCCGACGATGCCCAGGGCCGCGCGACCGCGGCGCGCGAGGTCGCCCCACATCACCCGGTACGCGAACAGCAGCGAGAAGACCGCCAGGCCCGCGTGAAGCGACGGGAATGCGTTCGCCGCGCCGTCCCAGGAGATCAGGACCCGATACAGCGCGTGGCCGGGCGCCGCGTCGGGGCGCGGGCCCTCGACCGGGAAGAGCAGGAATACCGCGAACGACGGCAGGCACAGCAGCGTGAGGCCCTTCGCATAGCGGACCAGCTCCTCCCTGCGGGTGGCCAGCAGCGGAGCGATCGGCACGAGCAGCGCGAGCGACAGGTAGGCCCCGATCCAGCGGGGGTCGAAGTCGACCCAGCGGTCGAGCGCCGTGACGGGCAGCGAGCGCAACGGGAAGGCGCCGACGCGCTGCAGCGTGAAGTACGGCACGCAGATGCCGAGGCTCAGGCCGAGGAGCACGGCGACCTTCTCGGGCCAGCACGTCCGCAAGCGGTCCCGCAATCCCTGCATCTCCGACCTGGCTCCAGCCACGGGGGGATTCTATTCCAAAGCGCCGGAGCGCCGGCAGGTCGACTCCGCTCAGGCGGATTTCTGCGCTTCGAGCGCCGCCCATCGCGCGTAGGCGCTCTCGAGCTCGGCAGCGAGCTCCGCGAGCCGGATCTGCACGCGTCCCTGCTCGCTGGGATCGCGCCGGTAGAGCTCCGGCTGCCCGGTGCGCTCCGTGAGCTGCGCCTGCTCGGCCTCCAGCGCCTCGATCCGACCGGGCAGCGCCTCGAGCTCGCGCTGCTGCGCGAAGCCGAGCCGCGCGGGCTTCGGGCGCGGGGGGCTCGGCGCTTCGCGCGTGGCGGCGCGCGTCGGGGCTGGCCTCGTCGCCGCGGCCGACGCCGCACGGCGTTGGCGCATCGCATCGGTGTAGCCGCCGACGTACTCCTGCACGCGGCCTTCGCCCTCGAAGACGAGCGTCGAGGTCACGACGTTGTCGAGGAAGGCGCGATCGTGGGAGACCACGAGCAGCGTGCCGTTGAACTCCACGAGCTTCTCCTCGAGCAGCTCGAGCGTCTCGACGTCGAGATCGTTGGTCGGCTCGTCGAGCACGAGCAAATTGGCGGGCTGCGCGAGCAATCGCGCCAGCAGCAGCCGGTTGCGCTCGCCGCCGGAGAGCGAGGAGACGGGCGAGCGGGTGCGCTCCGGAGCGAACAGGAAGTCCTGGAGGTAGCCGATCACGTGGCGC
>Ga0210377_10001824_pt1 | contig 19050 bp, 19 predicted proteins | sample PLM4_65_b1redo_FD_155480 | JGI IMG/M metagenome (GOLD analysis project Ga0210377, IMG submission 155480) | Groundwater sediment microbial communities from an aquifer in East River, Colorado, USA - PLM4_65_b1 redo | ecosystem: Environmental > Terrestrial > Soil > Riparian zone | place: USA: East...
GCGGCGGTACGCCAAAGCGTTATTCGATCTCTCCACGAACGATCAAACCCGCACGGCAACCGGGACGATGCTGGTCGGCCTGAGCGGTGCTTTGGACCGTCACGGGGCGTTGGCCGACGCGTGCTTCAACCCGCAATATCCGGCCGAAGCCAAGCGCGCCGTGCTCGCCGAAGCCGCGCGACGCGTGGAAGCGGGCCCGCTCGCAGTCTCCTTTCTCGATCTGCTCCTCAAAAAGAACCGCCTGCGCTTTCTCCCGGCGATCGCCGCCGCCTATCAGGCCTTGCTCGACGAGGCCGCGGGGCGCCGGCGCGTCACGGTCACCACCGCGCACCCCCTCTCGCCCGAGGACGAGGGCGCGCTTCGCCGCCGATTGGAGGCCACCACGAAGCGAACCGTGGTGCTGGACCTTCAGGTGGACCCCGACTTGATCGGCGGTCTGGTGATTCGCTCGGGCAGCCTCTACTACGATGGCAGCCTCAAGGGTCAGTTGGAACGCTTGCATCAACGCCTCTCGACGGCGTAGGAGCCTGTCCATGAATGGTCATCTGCGGCGTTATCGCTTCGGAATCCCTCCTCACGTACGACCCAGTACGCTCCGGCGGGAAGCAGCATTCGTCCGTCACGCTAGAGGGGATTCCTCACTCCGCCTTGCATCTGACGCATTCCTGAACAGGCTCCAACACTCAAAGTACTCGGACACACTCTTAAGAGTTGCCTCGCCCGGCCATCCGGTTACGCAGTGACGAAGGAGTCCACGGGATGCAAATGAAGGCCGAAGAAATCACGGAAATCCTCAAGAACCAGATCAAGGGCTTCGACGGGACCAGCCAGGTATCCGAAGTCGGGACCGTGCTCCAGGTGGGCGACGGGATCGCCAAGCTCTACGGGCTCAACCAGGCCATGGCGGGCGAGTTGTTGGAGTTTCCGGGCGGGGTGACCGGCATCGTGCTCAATCTGGAAGAGGACAACATCGGCGCCGTGCTCCTGGGCAGCGACGCCGCGATCAAGGAAGGCGACACGGTCAAGCGCACCGGCCGGATCGCGCAGGTGCCGGTCGGTCAGGCAATGGTGGGCCGCGTGGTCGATCCGATCGGAACCCCGATCGACGGCCGGGGCCCGATCGCGGCGAAGGAGTTCCAGCGCGTCGAGGTCCTCGCGCCCGGCGTGGTGTCCCGGCAGCCCGTCCGCGAGCCGCTCCAAACCGGCATCAAGGCCATCGATGCGATGATCCCGATCGGCCGCGGCCAGCGCGAGCTGATCATCGGCGACCGCCAGACCGGCAAGACCGCCATCGCCGTGGACACGATCATCAATCAGAAGGGTCAGGACGTGATCTGCATCTACGTCGCAATCGGCCAGAAGCGCTCGACCGTGGCCCGCGTGGTGAGCACGCTGCAGGCCCAGGGCGCGATGGAGTACACGATCGTCGTGTCGGCCACCGCGAGCGACCCGGCCCCGCTCCAGTTCCTCGCGCCCTATTCCGGGTGCGCGATGGGCGAGTATTTCCGCGACAACGGCAAGCACGCGCTCATCATCTACGACGATCTCTCCAAGCACGCGGTCGCGTATCGGCAATTGTCGCTGCTGTTGCGTCGGCCGCCGGGCCGCGAGGCGTACCCCGGGGACGTGTTCTACGTCCACTCCCGCCTGCTCGAGCGCGCGGCCAAACTGTCCGCCGACCTCGGCGGAGGATCGTTGACTGCGCTGCCCATCATCGAAACGCAGGGGGGCGACGTGTCGGCCTACATCCCGACCAACGTGATCTCGATCACCGACGGCCAGATTTACCTCGGCGCCGAACTCTTCTACTCGGGCATCCGCCCCGCGATCAACGTCGGCCTCTCGGTCTCGCGCGTCGGCGGGTCGGCCCAGATCAAGGCGATGAAACAGGTCGCGGGCACCCTGCGGCTGGACCTCGCCCAATACCGCGAGATGGCGGCGTTCGCGCAGTTCGGGAGCGAGCTGGACAAAGCGACCCAGGCGCAGTTGGCGCGCGGTTCGCGCATGGTCGAGCTGCTCAAGCAGGGCCAATACGCGCCGCTGGCCGTGGAGCAGCAGATCATCTCGATCTTCGCCGGCATCAACGGGTTCGTCGATGACCTGCCGGTGGGCGAGGTCCGGCGGTTTGAGGAGGAGTTGTTGCGGTACATCGACGCCGAGCAGAAGCTCCTGCGGCTTGAGATCGCCAAGAAGAAGGCGCTAGACGCCGACCTCACCACGCGCCTGAAGGCGGCCATCGCGGAGTTCAAGGCCAAGCGGTTTATCCCCCGCGCGAGCGCGTAGCATGCCGAGTCTTCAGCAAACCCGTCGTCGCATCGCCAGCGTCAAGAACACCCAGAAGATCACCAAGGCGATGAAGCTGGTCTCCGCCGCCAAGCTGCGCCGCGCCCAGGTCCGGATCCTCAAGGCCCGGCCCTACGCGCTGAAAATGGGCGCGCTATTGTCCAACCTCGGCGCGCGCGTCAGCCGCGACGTTCACCCCCTGCTGGTGCGCCGACCGATCCGGAAGGTTGAGCTCGTGGTCGTCGCGGCCGATCGAGGGTTGTGCGGGTCATTCAACGCAAGCATCTTTCGACGGGCAACCGACGCGTTTCGGGCACACCAGGCTCAGGGACGCGAGGTCTCGCTCACGCTGGTCGGCAGAAAAGCCCGCGACTATTTCCGCCGGCGCAACCTTCCGACCCGTCACACGGTGGTGAACGTCTTCGATAAACTCTCGTTCGACCACGCCGCCGACCTCGCACGCAATGAGATGGACGCCTACCTGGCCGGCGCCTTCGATGAAGCCTGGGTGATTTACACGGAATTCAAGTCGGCCATGTCGTCCGCCATCCGCCTGCAACGACTCATGCCCATCGAGGCCGAGACGGCGGCGTCCGAGGGCGGGGCGGGCACCGATTACCTCTACGAACCGTCGGACGAGGACATCTTGGCCGACCTCGTCCCGCGGTCGATCGAGACTCAGATCTGGCGCGCGTTGCTAGAATCCGCGGCCAGCGAGCAAGGGGCCCGCATGATGGCGATGGACTCCGCCTCGCGGAACGCCAAGGAGATGATTACCAAACTCACGATGGTCTACAACAAGACCCGTCAGGCGGCGATCACCAAGGAGTTGATGGACATCGTGGGCGGATCGGAAGCGTTGAAATAGGACTAATAGTCGTAGGGGCGCACGGCCGTGCGCCCCTATTATGAAAGGGAAGAACCGTGCAGACAGGTCACATCGTGCAAGTCATCGGTCCGGTCGTCGACGTCGAGTTTCCGCGCAACGAGCTACCGGCGATTTTTAACGCGCTGAAGATCGAGCAGCCGGCCGACGAGAAAAACGGGCGGCCCGCCATCAACCTCATCCTGGAGACCGCCCAGCACCTCGGCGAGAACCGGGTCCGGGCGGTCGCGATGTCCTCCACCGACGGCCTCGTCCGCGGCATGGCGGTCGCCGATACCGGAGCCCCGATCTCGGTGCCGGTGGGTCCCGAGGTGTTGGGACGCATCCTGAACGTCGTGGGTGATCCCGTCGACCAGTTGGGGCCGGTCAAGGCCAAGCTCCGCCTTCCCATCCACCGGCCAGCCCCGGCGTTCGACGAGCAGGAGACCGCTACCGAGGTCTTCGAAACCGGCATCAAGGTTATCGACCTCCTCGAGCCGTACGCGCGCGGCGGCAAGACCGGCCTGTTCGGCGGCGCCGGCGTCGGCAAGACGGTCATCATCATGGAGTTGATCCACAACATCGCCAAAGAGCACGGCGGGTATTCGGTCTTCGCGGGGGTGGGCGAGCGGACCCGCGAGGGCAACGACCTGTGGCTGGAGATGAAGGAGTCGGGGGTCATCGACCGCACCGCGCTCGTCTACGGCCAGATGAACGAGCCGCCGGGCGCGCGCCTGCGGATCGGCCTCTCGGGGCTGACGATAGCCGAATACTTCCGCGACCAAGAGGGCCGCGACGTGCTGCTCTTCATCGACAACATCTTTCGGTTCACTCAGGCGGGGTCCGAGGTGTCGGCGCTCCTCGGGCGGATGCCGTCGGCGGTGGGGTACCAGCCGACCCTCTCCACCGAAATGGGGACCTTGCAGGAACGCATCACCACCACCAAGAAGGGCTCGATCACGTCGGTGCAGGCCATTTACGTTCCCGCCGACGATTTGACCGACCCCGCACCGGCGACCGCGTTCGCGCACTTGGACGCGACCACCGTGCTGTCGCGGCAATTGACCGAGATCGGGATTTACCCGGCGGTCGACCCGCTCGATTCCACCTCCCGCATCCTCGACCCGAAGATCGTCGGCGAGGAGCATTACAAGGTCGCGCGGGATGTCCAACAGATCTTGCAGCGCTATAAGGACCTGCAGGACATCATCGCGATCCTGGGGATGGACGAGCTCTCGGAGGACGACAAGTTGATCGTGGCCCGCGCCCGGAAGATTCAGCGGTTCTTGTCGCAACCCTTCTTCGTGGCCGAGGTGTTCACCGGCAGCCCGGGGAAGTACGTCAAGCTCAAGGACACCATCAGAGGCTTCCGCGAGATCGTCGAGGGCAAGTACGACGACCTGCCCGAGCAGGCCTTCCATATGGTGGGAGGGATCGAAGAAGTGGTGGAGAAGGCGAATCGGCTCGGGGCGACCGCCTGATGGACGTCGCACCCGACACGCTGTGGCTCGACGTGGTGACGCCGGAGGATCTCCTCGTCTCCGAAGCGGTGGACGAGGTGACGGCCGAGGGCGTGGAAGGGGACTTCGGCGTGCTCCCCGGCCACATCAACTTCCTGGCCGCGCTCCGTCCGGGCACGCTGACCTACCGCATCGGCGAGTCGACCCACCGCCTCGAACTGCCGGGAGGTATCGCCGAGGTGCTCAACAACCGCGTGACGATTCTTGCGTCGTCCCGCGCGTCGACGGCGACCGGCGCGGCCGGGAGCTAGCCCGTCGCGGCGGCCGTCGCGATTTCCTGCTTCGCCCCCTCATCGTACGGCTCGCGCTCCGTCTCGTCCTTCGCGTTGACGCAGCGGACGATCGTCCAATACCCGAACGGGCTGACCTTGCGCCGCAGGGTCACGCGCAACCCGGACCCCTCGATCAGGTTCTCCAGGTCAAGATCGCTCCGAAACCCGATCTTCCGGCAGAGCGGGGAGAACCACCGCTCGATCCGGGCGCCGAGCGGGTGCTTCGCGTGGAAGTGGTTGAGCAGCACGATCGTCCCGCCCGGCTTGCACACCCGCACCATCTCGCGCAACGTCCGCCGCGGGTCGGGCACCGCGCTCATCACGTAGGCGGCGAGCACCGCGTCGAACCGATCCGCCTCGAACTCCATCGCGCTCGCGTCCATGCGGGCGAGACGCGCGTGCGCCAAGCCGTGGCGCCGGATCTTCTCGCGCCCCTTCTCCAGCATCTTTTCGCAGAGGTCGATGCCGGTGACCTGACACCAGCGGGGGTAGAGCGGGAGGAACAACCCGGTGCCCACGCCCACATCGAGCACCTCCTGGCCTGGCGTGAGCGCCAGGAGCCCCACCGCGCGACACCGCGAGCGATGGAACACCTTCCCGAAGAGCACGTCGTACACGCCCGAGTACGATGAGTAGACCTTCTCGACGTGTGCCGCATCCATGCCGCCCCTCCGCCTCCCGCCCCGCTTCCTGGCGGAGAATCGCCGATCGAATAATCCCTAACTCGAATACCCAATGACACTCTAAACCACTCGGTCATCCCGTGTCAACACGCCGCGATACCCCGTTGCGGCGCTCGGCCGATCTTTGTATACTGGCCCCTCGCTGCGCACCGCGCGGGATGGACACTCCCGGGATGAGGACCTGATGCCGTTGCTTTCGATCCGCCGTCCGGCGCTCTTTCGGGCCGGCGACGTCAACGCCTTCTTCGGGTTGACCATCGACAACCTGACCCAGATGGTCATCATGGCATCCATCCTGACCGGCGTCTTCGGGTTGCCGCTCGACATCGTGCTCTACCGGATGATCCCGGGGTCGGTCGTGGGGGTGTTGATCGGCAACCTCGTATACACGCGGTTGGCGTTCCGCCTCGCGGCGAAGACGGGGCGGACCGACGTGACGGCCATGCCGCTCGGCATCGACACGCCGTCGCTCTTCGCGTACACCTTCGGGATCATCGGGCCCGCGTTTCTCGCCACGCACGACGCCGTGCTGGCGTGGCGGATCGCGGCCGCGGTCATCGTGACGGTCGGCGTCGTGAAGATTGGCGGCGCGTTCATCGGCGACGCCCTGCGCCGCGTGATCCCGCGGGCGGGCCTCTTGGGTCCGATTGCCGGCGTCGCGATCCTCCTGATCGCGTTCTTCCCCGCCCTGAAGGTCATGCACGATCCCATCCCCGGCTTGCTGTCGCTGGGGATCATCCTCGTCTGCCTGGTGGGGCGGTATCGATTCCCGGGTGGGGTGCCCGCGGCGCTCGCGGCCGTGGTAGCCGGGGTCGGTGTCTACTACGCGCTCCAGGCCCTGGGGCTCAACGCGCCGGCGGGGGCACTGCTCGCGGCGCCCAACGAGTGGCGCGTCGCGGTCCCGTGGCCGACGCTGGGATTCCTCGACGGCCTGCCCTCGTTGCCGACCTACCTCCCGCTCGCGCTCCCGTTCGCGCTGGCCGTCATCATCGGCGGCGTCGATGTGACCGAAAGCGCCGCCGCCTCGGGCGACGAGTACTCGGCGCGGACCATCGTGCTGACCGACGGGGTGTCGACCGTGATCGGCGGCCTGTGCGGCGCCGTGGTCCAGACCACGCCGTACATCGGCCACCCCGCGTACAAGCAGATGGGGGGCGGCGCGGGGTACACGCTGGCCGCGGCCCTCGTGATCGGCCTGGGCGGCGCGCTGGGATACATCGCGTTCCTGGCGGGGCTGGTGCCGGAAGCCGTGGTCGCCCCCATCCTGATCTTTATCGGGATCGAAATCACCGCGCAGGCCTTCTCCGCCACGCCCACGGCGCACTACCCGGCGGTCGCGCTGGCCTTTCTCCCGGTGATCGCGAACCTCGTGCTCATCCAGATGACCGGCTTGATGGGCCACCTCGGCATCCAGTCTTCAGCCTTCCACGGCGACTTCGCGGGCACGTACCGCGCGATTCTCGTGCTGGGCAACGGCTTTATCATCACCGCCCTGCTGTGGGGCGGCGCGTTGGCCTTCATCATCGACCGCCGCCTCCGCCGGGCCGCGGGGCTGATGGCGATCGGCGCCGCCGCGGTGCTGGTCGGCCTGATTCACTCCCCCTACGACAACGGGCGCCTGTTCCTGCCGTGGCAGGCCGACACCTCGACGCCGTGGGTGTTGAGCGTGGCGTACCTCGCCGTCGCCGGCTGGCTGTGGCTGATGGCACGACGACAGAAATCACCCGGGGAGGATATCGCCGTCGGCCGTGATGGCCGCGAATCAATCCGCTAGGAGCTTGTCCAGGTATTCGGCTGGTTAAGCCCATTCAGGAATGCGCCAGATGCAAGGCGGAGCGAGACCCGGAGCGGAGCGTACTCAGTGTGTACGTGAGCACCGGAAGCGCAGCGACAACGCAGCAGATGGCCATTCATGGACGGGCTCCTACGGGAAAAACGGATTGTTGCGGCGCTCCTCACCCACCGTGGTGATGGGGCCGTGGCCCGGCAGGAGCACGGTGTCGGCGGGCAACGACAGCACGCGCTCCCGGACCGACGCGAGGAGCGAGGCGTAGCCGGCAGGCGACATCGACCGGCCGGTTGATCCGGCGAAGAGCGCGTCGCCCACGCAGCAGAGGCGATCGACGGCGTAGCACGTGCCGCCGGCCGTGTGGCCCGGCGTGGGGAGCGGGCGCAGGAACAGGTCGGGCCCGACCTCGATCGTCGATCCGTCCGAAACGGCAAGGTCGGCGGGCTCGCCGTGGTGGGCCCGATACACCCCCCATTCCGCCGCAGGGACGGCGACCCGGGCTCCGGTTTGCGCCTTCAGGAACGACGCCCCCTCCATGTGATCACGGTGGCAGTGGGTGAGGGCGATCCAGCGGAGCAGGAGTCGCCGCTGGGCGACCGCCTCCAGCGCGTGGATCGGGTCGTACCCGGTGTCGATCAACGCGGCATCGGCCAACCCCTCGCGGAAGATGAGGTAGGCGTGGACCGGGTAGCCGCGCATCTGGCCCGTCAGCGCCGCGTAACGGACCGGTCCCCCGCCCTCGCGTGGCTGCGGGGACGGGACGCCCCCGCCCTCCTGGAGGGCCGAGAGCTTCGCGGCATCCAGACCCAGCGCGCGGGCCAGGGCGGCAAGGTGGGCGGGCGGCGGCGATCCCCGGCCCGATTCCCAGAGTTCGAGGGTTTCAAACGAGACGTTCGCCGCCCGGGCGGCGTCGGCCAACGACCACCCCAGCCCCCATCGGGCCTTCTGGATGATGTCGAACCACTCGTCTTCGAGCCGTGCGGCCGTCTGTCGCAAGGGCGGTGTCATTGACATCCCTGTGGCCTTCTGCTACTATTCCTCGGTTTATAATCCCATTTTCAAGGAAGGAGTACTGCTGATATGAAACTGGTCAATGCCGTGGTCATCGGAGACACCCACATCGTGCTGTCGGAACCGCTCCCGAAAGACACCGAAGAGATCACCGTTCGCATTCGATTCACCAACCCGGCACCGTCACGCCCTGCGCTCGAACTGGCCAAGCAGCACGGGTAACACCGCGTTCCGTCACGGCTGACGGAGAATCGTCACCTTTTTGATCACCACGTCGGGGAGTGGCCGATCGCGCCCGTCCTGGGTCCGTGGCGCGTGTGCGATTTTCCCGACTACCGACAAGCCGTCCACCACCTCGCCGAAGATCGTGTGTTTGCCGTCGAGCCACGGGGTCGGCTTCTCGGTGATGAAGAACTGGCTGCCGTTGGTGCCCGGCCCGGAGTTGGCCATGGAGAGCCGCCCGGGCTTGTCGTGGCGGAGCGCCGGCGAAAACTCGTCGCCGAACCGGTACCCCGGCCCGCCCGTCCCGTCGCCGCGCGGATCGCCGCCCTGAATCATGAACTCCGGGATCACGCGGTGGAAGATGAGGCCGTCGTAGAGCGGCCGTTTGACCTTCTCGCCGGTTTTCGGGTCGGTCCACTCCTTCGCGCCCTCGGCCAGGCCGATGAAATTGGCCACGGTGTTCGGCGCCTCCTTTTCAAAGAGGCGGCAGACGATCTTCCCGTGCGTGGTTTCGAACACGGCATACGTCCCGCGTGGGAGCTTTTTCGAAGCGGCTTCCGCGGGCTCGGAACCCATGACGATCCCCACCGCCAATGCACCCATGACGAACAGACTCAAGAATTCCATCGATCCTCCATCCTTGTGGTGTCCATGTGTCCGCCCTCGCCGTTCCTGCTAGGCGGGTTCGATTTCGTTAAATACCGCAACCGGCGTCACCAGCTTCCGCGCCACGGTCAAAAAGGCCGTGTGGGCCACCATCCGCAGCGCGGGGCGCACGCTCCGGCCCTCGATGTTCCAGGGACGGTGCAGCGTCTCGAACGTCTCGATCAACCCGAACGCCCCCGACCCCTGGAGCGCCTCGACAACCTTGACGACCTGCGGAACGGTCGGGAGGTACGAGAGAAAAATGCCCCCGGTTCGGAGCGCCCGCACCGCTTCCGGCACCACCTGCCACGGCTCCGGCAGGTCGAGCACCAGCCGGTCGATCTCCCGCTCCTCGATGCCGAGGTTGATGTCCTGCCGGCGCAGGACGTGGTGGCCGACCTTGCCCAGATACATGGCGATGTTGTCGAGCGCCCGCTGGGCGAAGTCGTCGCGGATCTCGTACGAAATCACGCGACCGGATTCGCCCACCGCGCGAAGCAGCGTCATCGTGAGCGCCCCGGAGCCGATCCCCGCCTCGACCACCGTGGCCCCCGGGTAGATGTCGGCCCAGAGCAAGATCGTGGCGAGGTCTTTGGGGTAGATCACCTGCGCCCCGCGCGGCATCTTCATGATGTACTCGGCTAGCGTGGGACGCAGGGCGACGAACACCGCGCCACCGGACAGGGTCACGGTCGCCCCGTCCTCGGTCCCAATGAGCCGATCGTGCGGGATCGTCTGGCCGCTGTGCTGGTGGATTTTCCCCGCCCGCAACGTCAACGGGTAGACCCGCCCCTTGCGGGCGGGGAAAATCCCTCGCTCGCCGTCGCGCAACGTCACTTGAGGACTTTCAAGGTGCCGACCAACTTGCAGTAGCTACAGATTTCGGCGGTACTGGGCTGGCCGCACGACGCGCACTCGCGGAGGTCTGGCTCGGCAGGCGCCGCTTGGGCGCGCGCCTTCTGGCGGTCAAGAAATTGGAAATAGAACTGGTGCTTGGTTCCCGGCGAGGCGGCTTCCAGGCGGTTGAGGGCGTCTTTGTAACGGAGCATCTTGGAGCCCTGGCTGTTGGGGCATTCGTCCACGATGTAGTCGATTTTCTGCAGGACGGCCCACGCCGCAATCTCGCGTTCGGCCAGCCGGTAGAGCGGCTTGACCTTGCGGACCAGCTTGGGATGCGAGTTGGGCAGGACCGGCGATTGCTTGTCGAGGTAGTCCTCCTGCCAATGGAGGACGTTACCCAGGAGCCGCGCGGCTTCGTCGTCCAGGTTGTGGCCGGTCGCGACCACCGGCATCCCGTGTTGGAACGCGATTGCGTTCATGTTGTACCGCTTGACCACGCCGCACGCCGAGCACGGTGGGCGACGGAGGCCCTCGGCGATCTCGGAGAGCCCGGCGCCGTGTTCCTCGCGGAGCGAGTGCACGACGAACGGCAGGCCGCGGCCGGCGGCGAACGCCTCGACCTTTTTGCGCGACCGTTCGGAGTACTCGCCGATGCCAAGATCGATGTGGAGCCCCAGCGTCCGATAGCCCAGGCGCGACAGGATTTCCCACAGCACCAGGCTGTCCTTGCCCCCCGACACCGCGACCGCGATGCCCTCCTCGCGCCCGAACATCCGGTCGCTCTTGATCGCGCGTTCGATCTGGTCGGTGACGTACTCGCTGAAACACCCGGGGCAGAACGCGGTGTTGTGGCGCGGCAACCGGATGATCGCTTTCGCGGAGCATTTGCGGCAGCGCATCGGCATCATCCTCCTGAAATGACCGGCCGGACTTCGACCGTCTCGTCGTCGCCCACCACGTCGTCGTCGGCGATCAACGCGTCGCCCCGGATGACGAGCACGGTGTCCGGGAGAATCTCCAACTCGCGCAGGACCTGCCAGACCTTCTTGGGCCCGGCCACGGCCACTTCGCGGGAAGGATGGTGCAGGAGGATCTTCATCGCCCCGCCATGATACGGGAAACGAAGGGGCGATTCAACCAACGGTCGACGAGGATGGCGACCGCCTTGCGGCGAGGAGGGGGAAGGGGCGTGAGATTCGAGTGGTGGTCCCAACGGGTTTCGAACCCGTGTTTCCGGCGTGAGAGGCCAGCGTCCTAGGCCACTAGACGATGGGACCCATCCTCGCAACCTTGCTTGCGTAGCGCCTCGCAGGCCCTGTCGTTTCGGGCCGAGAAGCGAGATTATTTGACGTTGCCATTATCCGTTCACCTTCGCCGTTTTCCATGCAAAATGAGAAACGGCAAGCCCGGTGTTGTAACCCACTCCCGGTCGAAAGTCAAGGCTGACGGCTTCCGCGCGGCTTCCCAGCCCCCGCGCGCGCGGCGGCGGTCGCGGCGGTCGCGAGGGCGACCACGAGGCCGAACAAGGCCACCCCAACCAGTCGCGTCCACGCCGACGTTGTGTCCGGGGTCAGCAGCGCCGCCAGCGGGGGGAGGATGTCGAAGCCGCGCTCGGGATCTTTGTGGATGGCTTTCAAGGCGGCGAGCCCCGCCGTCGTCATCGCCCCGACCGCAGACCCGGCGATGCCGCCCGCCACGGCGCGGCCGATCAACGCCCGCCGCCCCAAGGGGCGCGCGACGGGGGGCGCCTCGCCCGTGATCGAGGGCTCGCGGGCGCCCAAGGGGGAAAAGCGGTGCAACATCAGCATGCCCGGGACGCCAACCGCCATCGTGAACAGGAAGAAATCCCGCCAGCCGATCGCGTCCACCATCACCCCGGTCACGGGGCCCGCGAGGAGCCGGGGGAGCGCGAAGAGGCTGGAGAAGAGCGCATACTGCGTGGCCGAGAAGCGTTTCTGGGTCATCCGGAGCAGGAGCACGCTGAATGCTCCCGTGCCCATCCCGGTCGTTAGGCTCTCAAATCCCATCGCCGCGTACATGAGCGGACGATGGACGCCCACCGCGGCCACCGCCACGTAGCCGAAGTTCGAGAGGATCTGCAGCGCGCCGAAGGCCCACAACGCGTGGCCCAGGCCGAACGCGGTCGTGAGCATCCCACCCAGAAAGGTGCCAGCGAGGGTCGCGATCAGGCCGATGGTCGCGGTGGCAACGCCGACATCGAAATCGTTAAAGCCGACCTGCACCAGAAACGGCCGCACCAGCGCGCCCGCCAGGTTGTCCGCGAGCTTGTAGAGCACGACGAACGCGAGGATCTCGATCGCCCGGTGGACGCGGAGGAACCCGACGAACGGCTCCCAGACCGCGTCGCGCAGGGAGGACGGCGGGGGCGAGCGGTCCGCGTCGGATGCGGGAGCCCACCGGGTCACGAGCATGAGCGGGAGATAGACGGCGGCGAGGCCCACGAAGACCGCGGGCCACGACCACAGCCCGGCCAGGGAAATCGCCAGCCCCCCAGCAATGAACATCGCGGCGCGGTAGAGCGCGATGCGCGCGCCGACCGCCACGCCCTGCTCGTCCGGCCTGAGCACCTCGACCGCGTAGGCGTCGATTACGATGTCCTGGCTGGCCGACGCGAACGCGATCGCCAGCGTGAGGGCGCCGATGAGCCACACCGTATCGGGATGGACGCCCAGACCCGCGAGTCCGAGCGTGAGCGCGAGCAGCGCGAGCTGCGCCAGGAGCGTCCACCCCAGCTTGCGGCCGAGCCGGGGGATCGGGAGGGCGTAGCGGTCCATCAGTGGCGACCAGAGGAATTTGAACGTCCACGGCGCCTGCGCCAGCGTGAACAGGCCGATGATCTTGATGTCGACGCCCTCGCGGGCCATCCACGTCGGGATCGCGATCCAGACCAGCCCGAGGGGGAGTCCCGACGAGAACGACAGGAGGCTCACCACCGCCGTGCGGCGGGTGCGCATCGCAAGCCAGACGGCGCGCCAGCCGGAGGGATGGTCAGCCATCAACGGATCGCGTGGTGGGTGGTCGTTTCACGCCTGCTCGGGGTGGGAGATGATCGCCGATGAGGAGTATAAGAATGCGGGATCGAAAAGGCAAACAAGGGGGCCCCGTCACCGGGCGCCGTTGCAAGGTGGTGCCGGTCAAACGGGCCGTCAAACCCGAGGGCCCACCGGGGCGGATGGCGACGGCCGGTTGGTGAAGAATCCGTCGACGCCGAGCCGCAGGAGGCGGGCTTGGTCGTCGCGCCGATCGACGGTGTAGGGCAGGACCAGGAGGCCCTCGGCGTGGAGGCGTTCGACGAGCGCGGCGGTCACGGCCCGGGCGGGCGGATGGACCGACACCGCGGCCAACCGGCGGGCCCGTCGAAGCGCCGCGTCCGGCGACCACGGGTGCACCAGAATCCCGATCGCGATCGCCGGGTGCAGCCGCCTGACCCGCGCCAGCGGCGCGAGGTGAAACGAGGAAATCAGCGCGCGCCGCACCCACCCCAGGCGGCGGAGCAGCACGACAAGCCGCGCTTCCAGGCCGGGATACGGCCGCGGCCCGGACTTGATCTCGATGTTGACGGCCGTGCGCGGTCCCAGGGCGGCCAGCACCGCCTCCAGCGTCGGGACGCGCTCGCGCGCGAACCGGGGCGAAAACCACGAGCCGGCGTCGAGGTGGGCCACCTCGGCCAGCGTCCGGCTCGCCACCGCCGCGCGCACGCCGGTCGTGCGGGTCAGCGAGGGGTCGTGGATCACGACGAGGCGTCGATCTTTCGTCTGGTGGACGTCCAACTCGACCATCCCGGCGCCGAGGCGGCGCGCGAGACGAAACGCCGACAGGGTGTTTTCCGGCGCGTCGGCCGACGCGCCCCGGTGCGCGATCACGAGCGGCCGCGCGGCGGCCCACGCCGGCGGCCGGCCGGTGCGGGTCTCCCGGTTTGACTTGTCCCTCGGCTTCACGGTACAGTCACCCTCCGTTGATGCGGTGAGGTGTCGGTGTGAACGATCCCAACCGTCCTGATGCTCCGGATTCGCCGTCCCACCAGATCCAGGTGGAACTCGACGACGCCATGGCGCAGGGCATCTACACCAACCTGGCGCTAGTCGCGCACACCGAAACCGAGTTCCTGTTCGATTTTCTGTTCGTCCAGCCGCAGCAACCCAAGGCCAAGGTCCGCGCGCGCATCATCTCCAGCCCCATGCACACCAAGCGCTTCTTCCTCGCCCTGCGCGAGAATCTGACGCGCTACGAGGTGCGGTTCGGCGAGATCAAGACCGGCGACGGCGGCGCGCAGCCCGGGCCGCCCCACGAATGACGCGGCGGCGGACCCCCGCCGTCCTGTGGGCTCTCCTCGTCTCCTCCGTGTGGTGCGGGATCGCGCGCGGGGGCGATCTGCCGCTGCCGACGGCGATCCGCGCGACGCCGGCTCCTGACGCCCGCTCCGCGTCGATCCGGGTCACGGTCGCCAACCGTTCGGATCGATGGAGCGATCCGGCGATCCTCGAGGTCTACCTGTCCCTCGACGGCCTCGTCGGTCCCGAGGACGCCCGGCTCGGCGACCACGCAGTTCTCCCGCTCGCGACGCGAACCGACACCGCGGTCGCGCTTTCCGCGGCCATTCCCGACCTGACGCCCGGGCGCTATTATGTCCTCGCCCTCATCCGCTCGACCGACAAGGCGGCGCCGCCGCCGCCCGTCCACCAGATCCTGTGGGGCGCCCCATTGGCCCTCGGACCCGACCTGAAGGTCGAGGAGGTGGACGGCGCCGTCGAGGGCGGCTCGCTTCACGTGGAGGGACGAGTCGCCAACGAGGGCACCCGCGCCGCGGGGCCCGCCGCGGTGGCCCTCGGGTTGGTGGAGCGCGGCACCGGCGCGGCGACGCCGACGGTCGGCTCGGTGGAGATCGGCGGCCTGCTCCCCGGAGCCTGGACCCGCTTCGACGCGACCGTCGTCCTGCCAGACGCGCCCGCGGGTCGCTACGCGTTGACCGCCGAGGTCAACCTCGATCGCCGGGTTGCGGAATCCGACGGGAGCAACAACACGGCGCGGGGCGAGCGCGAGTACCCGCTCGGTCCCGATCTGACGATCGCCGCGCTGTCGGCAGCGGGGTCCGACGCGATTGTCGTGAGCGACGCGGCGGCCAACCGGGGGACCCACGCCTCGGGGGCGTGCGGGATCTCGTTCTTCCTGTCCCGGAACGGCGTTCTGGACGCGACCGACGTGTCGCTGGGCTACCGCCTCGTCCCCCCGCTCGCCGCGGGTGCCGAATCGCGCGCCGACACCCGCCTTCCGCTCCCCCGAGGTCTCTCCACAGGCCGCTATTACCTCCTGGGCAAGATCGACAGCTCGGGCGCGGTGGCGGAGAGCGACGAAACGAATAACGTCGCCCTCGCACCGGATCCCCTGGATCTCCGGCTTCACTGATCCCCTCCGAACACCCGGCGGAAGTGGGTGAGCACCTTGTGCCGGGCGTATGGGGAGAACAGGGCCGCCGTGTAATGTCCGGTCGGCAGCCAGATCAACTCCGGCCGCCCGTACGCGCGCCACAGCGTCTCGGTATACGGCCGCCGGATCACCCGGTCGAACCGGGCGTTGATCATCACGATGCGACCGGGGGCCACGAGCGGCGCGTAGGTCAGCGGATCGACGTCCTCGAGTGCGGCGGAGGCGGCATCGTAGAACTCCTGCGGGGTCAGCCCCTCATCCGCCATGATCCCGTCTCGGGTGCGTCGAAGTGCGGGCTCGTCGGATGAGCCGATGATCCCGGCAAGGTCTCCCCCGCCCAGCACGAGCACGGCGGCCTTCACGTGCGGCTCCACCGCGCTCAGCAGCCCGCCGACGAGCGCCCCGTGGGAGAACCCGACCATGCCCACGCGCTCACCGTCGATCTCCGGATGGGTCAGGACCCAGTCCAGCGCCCGCCGGGTGTCGATCACCCGCGCGCGGAGCAGGTCCCGAAAGAGCGGCAGGCGGACCGGGTTGCCGTTGAGTCGCCCGAGGTCGCCGTGGCTGCGAAACCGCAGGCAGGCGTAGCCCCGCTCGACCAGGTAGACGGCGAATCGTTTGGTGATGAAATCGCCCCGTGTGATCGGGAGAATCAGGGCCAGCGGGAATCTCCGGCCCTCGTTGGGGAGATAATAGAAGGCTTCGACGGGTCCGACGCCGGGCTCGTCGAGCACCGACGCGAAGGTGACGCTTCGCACGGTATACGTGCCTCGCCGCTTGGTCGGCCCCAGCTCGGGGCGCAGCGGCTCGTCGGGGACTGCAAAGAGCGCGGTGTGGCGCGACGGCACCGGCGGGACCGGATGATCGGTGAACAGGGGACGGCCCGCGCAGGCGGCCAAGGCCAGCACGAGTGTGACCGCTAGCCACGGGACGGCACGCGTGTGGCGGCTAGTCCGCATCCGAGAGAATCCCGTGGCGTCTCCCCAGCCAGTACGCGAGCAGGTAGTCGACCCCGGCCAGCGCGACGCGGGGGTCGCCCGCCCGGTCCAACCGATAGGGGTTGGAGCTCCATTCGAACAACGCGCGGGGTCGATCATGGGCCGGTCCGCACCGGACGGCCCACACGCTCGAACGCCCGCGCCACCACGGCGGTCAGATAGCGATCCATGTCGGGACCGTTGAAGGACAATCTTGCCTCGTAGTGCGACGTGTCGTAATACATGCCGGGGATGACGTAGCCCACGTAGTCGTTGGCGAACCCCAGGATCACGGCGCGTCGTCCCAGGCGCGCCGCCTGCGCCTTCCACGCGGCGCCGATCTCGGCGGAGAGGTCGCACGGCACGCCCACGAGCAGGCGGTCCCCGATCACGGCGAGCGCGAGCGACGTGCGCCGGTCGAAGAAGAGGTCGGCGATCGGCGCGGGCAGCCGCCGGCGCGGCGAGGTCTTGACCTGGGCCATGGGCAGCGGCACGTTCAGCCGCCAGGATCCCAATTCAGAGTCGGCCCGCCACGCCGAGGCCGGCAGCGCGGTGAGCGCCGCCGTCACGCGCCGAGCCAGGTCATCCCCCATCGCCTCGGCCGCGAGGAATGTATCGGCGGCGGCCGGCGGCGATGCGGTTTGATCGGCCACCGCGCCCGCGGTGTAGAGCGCGACCGATCCGTCGCGCTCGAGCGACCGCTCGAACGCCCCGGGGAAATCGCCTGACAGCATGAAGTTATCCGCCTTCAACACCGTGGCGTGGGCGGAGAAGTTGACCAGGTACGCCAGGGGTCGCCCATCGATGCGCCGCACGGCGAGGAACGGGACCGCCGGGTCCGCGAAGCCGCCCGGGATCATGCGGTTCCTGATCCGCTCGGGCGCCTCGGCGTCGCCCCACGCGATCGTGGCCGGCTCCATGCGGCGGTAGGCCGAGAGTGCCGCGCGCGCGATGCGGCCGGTGAGTGCCTTGAACGCCGCCTCGTCGTACTCCCCGGCGGCGAAGCTCTCCCACACCCGCCGCGCCACGGCGCCCGGCCCCGAGTGGGTGTGTGTGGCCGTCACGATCAGGCTGTCGGTGGGGATCGGCGCGTCCCGCCGAACGAGGGCGCCGACGGCGGCGGTGAGGTCGTCCGTGATCGCGAGCAGGTCAACCGACACCAGGATCACCACGCGCTCCGCGACCCCGAGCGCAAGGGCCCGGGCAAACACGCGGTCGTGCACGCCCCGCGCGGGCCGGCCGAGGCGATTGCCGTAGCCGGCGAGCGGCACGGGGGATGAGGGCGTGATCTCCTCGCGCGCCGCGCCCGCCCGCACCCGGCCCGACGCGGGCGGGCCGACGCGGTCGGCCTCGGCCAGCGCGCGCTCGAACATTGGGGTCGTCTCGACCGGCGTCCGGTCGATCGGCAGGCAGCCGATCAGGCCGCACCCCACGCCGATCACCGCCGCCCGCGCGAGGCCGCTCACCGGACGTAAATCGGATTGGAGTAGATCCAGGGCCGCCAACGGCCTTGGACCTGGAGCGCGACCTCGGCGCGGTACACGCCAGGCCCGTCCACCGGCAGCGCGAGGCGGGCCGCGTCGGTCTGGCCGATCACCCGCCCGTCGCGCACCACGGTGATGCGGCCTCGATGGGGCGCGAAGACGTGCAGCGTCTGGTCCCGCGCCGCCGCCGGCTCGTCCCCCATCAGCCACGTCGCGCCGCGGGCGTCGACGATCCGGAAATCGAACGTCGCCGCCGGCGTCAACGCGTCGAAGGCGAAATACGTCCTCCCGCGGCGCAGGGCGTCGAGGAGCGCGGTTTTGGTTTGGTCTTCGGCGAACAGGTAAGTCGTCACCAGACGAAAGGCCAGCGGGTACGGATCGAGCTGCCGTCCCAGCACGCGAATGTTCTGGTGGGCGTCCGGGGTGCCGACGGCGACCAGGCGGCGACGGCGGGTCTCGTCGTCGAACCGCGCGAGCGCCGCCGCCGGGTGGCGCACGAGGCCGAGCAAAATCTCCGCGGGGTAGTCGCCGTAGGAGAAGAGGATGTCGAGCGCACGCCCCGCGTACCGCCAGCGGTCGGTCGTCGCCTCGTCGTAAAGATCCCAGACCTCGACGCCCGCCAGATTCGGGTCGTCCCAGTGCTTGAAACGATTGGGATGGGCGCCGATCGCCACGCCGCCCTGCGCGGCGACGGCCGCCGTGACCTCGCGGAAGGTCATCCCGTCGGGGTCGATGAACGAATCGATCCCCAGCGCGAGGACGTAATCCTCTTCGGCGCGAATCTCTGCGCCGCGGAGGACGAGGATCCCGCCGTGGAGGCCGTTCAGTCCCCGCCGGAAAATCTCGGGGCCGTTGTGATCGGTCATCATGAGGAAATCCGCCCCCGCCGCGACGGCGGCGCGCAGGATCTCGTCGTCGTCGCCCCGGCTGTCGTGCGAGAGATGGGAATGCACGTGGATGACGCCCCGGTAGCGCCGCAGGCCGTCGAGGGTCGGCGGGTCCGGCTCCACGGCG
>Ga0210377_10001825_pt1 | contig 19040 bp, 13 predicted proteins | sample PLM4_65_b1redo_FD_155480 | JGI IMG/M metagenome (GOLD analysis project Ga0210377, IMG submission 155480) | Groundwater sediment microbial communities from an aquifer in East River, Colorado, USA - PLM4_65_b1 redo | ecosystem: Environmental > Terrestrial > Soil > Riparian zone | place: USA: East...
TAAGGTTTTATGTCTTACGTCGGCGCAAGGGTTAAACGCAAGGAGGACTGGCGGCTCCTGCGCGGAGCGGGAAAATTTGTCGGCGATATCCGCCTCACGGGTATGGTTCATGCAGCTATTTTGCGCAGTCCATGCGCCCATGCCCGGATCCTAAATATTGATACAAAGCCGGCCGCCAAAGCGCCGGGTGTGCTTGGGGTATTCACAGCCGCAGACATCCCGGCCATGAAGACCATTCCCATGCGAACCGGGAGAATCCCGGGACTGGAACGATCACAACAAACTCCGCTCGTGAAGGAAAAAGTCCGCTATGTGGGCGACCCCGTCGCCGTGGTCGTTGCGGAGGATCGCTACGTCGCCGAAGATGCGCTTGAGCTGATCGAGGTCGAGTACGAGCAGCTCGGCGCGGTGACGGATCTGCGGGATGCGATACAGTCCGGGGCTCCCACGCTTCACGAGGCTGTTCCGAACAACATCGCCGCCACCTTTCAGGTCAATGTTGGGGACGTCGAGCGCGCTTTGGCCGAAGCTGACCTGGTTTTGGAAGAGGAGTTCTCGACGCAGCGTCACGGCGCGGTGCCTATGGAAACCCGCGGGCTTGTAGCGGAATTCGACGAAGCTCGCGGGATCCTTACGGTATGGGGGCCAACCAAGATGACCCACACCAACTGGAGAATGCTCTCGGAGCTTCTGGGCCTTCCGCAAAGCTGCATTCACTTCATTGAACCCGACGTCGGCGGAGGATTCGGCGCCCGCGGTGAGTTTTATCCGGAAGACTTTTTGATTCCCTTCGCGGCGATGCATTTTCGCAGGCCCATCTGCTGGATCGAGGATCGCTCGGAGAATCTCAAGGCCATGAATCATTCCCGGGAGCAGAAACATCGCGTCAAGATCGGCGCGAAGAAGGACGGCACCATAGTCGCGATGGAGGCCGAAATCCTGTTTAACATGGGAGGCTATACCCGGACGCATGGAGGCGTTCCTGCGATAGCGGCCTCCGCGATGTTGCGGGGGCCGTATCGGATCAAAAACTATCGCTGTAACGTATTCTGTATTCTTACCAACAAAACACCGGCCGGGACTTACCGGAGCCCAGGGCGCTACGAAGCTAATTTTGTGCGCGAACGGATGCTGGATCTACTGGCTCACCGACTCGGTCTAGACCCTGCGGAGGTGAGAAGGCGGAATTTCATTCGCCCGGAGGAGATGCCCTACAATAATGGCCCACACCCCTTCCATTATATGATCTACGATACAGGCGATTACCCCGCCCAGTTGGAGCACGCGCTGCAGCGGATCGGCTATGAAAGCCTGAAGTCAACCTGCGAGGCTGCAAGGAAGGAAGGCCGTGCGGTCGGTGTAGGGATCGGTTGCTTCATAGAGACGAGCGGTCTGGGGCCCTGGGAGTACGCTCGTGTCGAGATCGACAATGCGGGGAAGGTCGTGCTCTACTCGGGCTGCAACTCTGTGGGCCAGGGAGTGGACACCTGCCTGAGCCAAATCGTGGCCGATGAATTGCAGGTTTCCATAGACGACGTGCGCGTAGTGCACGGTGACACGGACAAAGTGCCTTATGGCAACGGCAGCAATGCAAGCCGCACGACCGTGATGGCGGGGAGCGCGGCTCTGGGGGCGTCGCAAAAGGTCAAGGACAAGCTTTTCCGCATCGCATCCGCCGCGCTCGAGATCGATCCCGAGGATTTGACGCTGCATGACGGAAAGGTTTGTGTCCGTGGAGCCCCGGAGCGTTTGCTTAGTTACGCCGAGATTGCCCAGCTGGCATTGCCTCGCACGGCGCTGAAGAGAGGCTTTGATCCCGGCCTATCGGAAGAAAGCTTTTTCGCGTCGGATCAAAGGCCCTTCCCGTACGGAGTCCATGTCGCTGTGGTGGAAGTGGATCGAGAAACCGGGACTGTCAAGGTGCTGGATTATCTCATCGCGGAGGACGTGGGAAAGAAAATCAACCCGATGCTCATTGAAGGACAGATGGCTGGCGGATTGGCTCAGGGGATCGGTGGGGCGTTGCTGGAAGAGTTTGTCTATGATACCGACGGACAGCCTCTGTCCACGAGCTTCATGGATTATTTGATTCCCACGGCGATGGAGGTGCCGCGAGCGCAGCTTGTTTCGACGGAAGAGTTCCCGACGCCGCTCAACCCTTTGGGTGTGAAAGGGGCCGGCGAGGGAGGCATCGCCGCCGTCGGCGCGGCTTTGGCGAACGCCGTTTCCAACGCTCTGGGAGTGGAGGTGACGCGGCTGCCTATGAAACCGGACTACGTACACGAGCTGGCGCGGCAGAGTCGCCTGGGGTCTTAAGTCTAATAGAGGGTTTTCTGCCTCACATGAGGAGATGCCTGGAGCCGCTTTGATGTCAGATAGGTCACGGGATTCAGCGGATATTGTCGACGTGCATGCCCATGTGTACCCCCAAGGCTGCGTCAGAGATATTATCGGAAGCCGGACAGAGTTCGGTCTCATTGAATCACGACGGGGAGGACTGCAGCTTACTTACCGTGGCAGTCATATCATGTCTATACCACCGGCTCAAGATGACCTGGGGGCGCGACTCGCCAAGATGGATGAAGCGGGCATCGCCATCCAGGTTCTGTCGATCGGCGCTCTCAACATTGGCTGGGCGGGTGGGCGAGCTGTTTCTGCTGCCCGTAGCATTAACAACGCGCTTGCAGAAGTGTGCAGGCAAACCATGAACCGATTTCGCTTCGTCGCGACTCTTCCGTTCGAGAGCAGGGCAGAGATGGTAAAAGAACTCGAACGTGCCCTAAGCTTAGGCGCCGTCGGCGTAGGAATCACCACCACAGTAGGGGATAGCTCACTGGATTCTCCGAAGTTAACGGACTTCTGGCGTGAGGCGAGCGAGCGGAACCTCGTGGTGTTGGTCCATCCGACCTATCCGCCCAACGGACCTAGCGGCGACCAGGGGCAGTTTTTGACGGCAGGATACCTGGGGGAGACGGCAATGGCTGCCACAAGGTTGGTTTTGGCCGGCGTGCTCGAGGAGTGTCCAGGAGTTCGTTTGGTTTGGTCACATCTGGGTGGAACCCTCGCAATGATGGTCGATAGGCTCGATCGAGCCTATAAACGCTACGAGAGATGTCGGCGTGCGCCTAGCTCCTATCTGCGGGAATGTTTTTATGATACGGCTTGCACGCACGGACCCGCGCTGGACTGTGCTCGCGCGACCTTTGGAGCAGGTGCTCTGCTGTTTGGTACGGATGAGCCGCATGTTCCCGATGCATCGAGAGATGTTTTGGCCGCCCTGAGGGCTCGACCATGGCCGACTTCTGATCTGGAAGCGGTGCTGACAGGTAACGCTCAACGGCTTGGTCTGTCCTAGAGGTTGGAGAAGACAAGATCTGATTCACGGAGGGATAGCCAGAATGATGAAAAACAAACCCGTAAACCCCGTTTTTTTTAGCGCATTTATTTTGGTTAGTTCGATGATGGTCTGGGCTAGGCCCAGCGTCATGGCGGCGCCAGCAAAGCAGTTTCAACGCTCCTTCGATGAGAAAGCGGTCGCTGATTTTTACAGAGGAAAAACCGTTTCAATTGTCGTCGGGTTCGCGCCAGGTGGCGGTTATGATATTGTGTCGCGGCTGATCGCCAAACATTTGGGAAAGTATATCCCTGGACGTCCTAATGTGATCGTGGACAACCGACCCGGCGGAGGTAGCGTTGTAGCCGCCAATCTCGTCTACAACGTTTTAAGGAAAGATGGCACCTTTATCGCTAATTTCCACTCGCAGATGTTGCTTCAGCAGGCGGAAGGGCGAGAGGGGATCGAATTTGACGGGCGCCGCTTTGATTGGCTCGGCAGCGTATCTTCGAGCGTGGGTGCATGTGCTCTCCGTAGGGATACAGGCATGACGCACGTGAAACAAATGATAGGGCCGTCAGGCCGTGTTGTGAATATGGGCGCGGAGGCTCCGGGCTCGGGAATTACCGATACGACGGCGATCATGAGAGCGGCCCTCGGCCTTAAGTTTCGCATCATTTACGGATACGACGGCCAGAGGCCGATCGCGAATGGCGTCTTGAATCGGGAGCTAGACGGTTTCTGTACAAGCTGGGAGTCCTTTGTCTCTACCCTGAAGAGTTTTTTTGAGCCAGTCCAGTTGCTCAACATGGTTGCCGTTCTTGGCTCGAGCGTCCCGGATCATCCGTGGCTAAAGAATGCCGTAGCTGCCGAGGCAATGGCGCCGAATGAGGATGCACGCAGCTTGCTCAAGATTGTGAACGCCCCGAGAAGGCTCTCCTACCCGTATGTAGTTGCGCCTGGGGTTCCGAACGACCGGGTCGCCTCCCTGCGTGACGCGTTTGACAAAACACTCGCCGATCCTGCCTTTAGTGTTGATTTGACGAAGCTCGGTATCCCCCTCGAGCCCAGGACCGGTGAGGAGGCGGCTCAGATCGTAAACGAGATACTCTCGCTCAAACCGGAGGCAGTGGCCGCTCTCAAAGAGGCGCTGAAGAGGAAAGAGGGCCCTTGAACACATTGTTGGCCTGGCCGCTTACATGATCGAAGCTCTCGTCTCTAGTCTGTTAAACGTTTTTACCTATCCCACCTTTCCCTTTTTGCTAATCGGGATCCTGATAGGTTTTGTAATCGGTATCCTACCGGGCATCGGTGGGCTTGTCACTCTCGCTCTTATGCTTCCCTTTACCTTTGGCATGAAACCGGTCGCAGCATTCGCATTTCTACTCGGCATGCTCTCGGTCACAGCAACCACAGGCGACCTCACCTCTATCCTCTTTGGTATACCTGGCGAGTCCATCACGGCTGCTACAATCGTAGACGGACATCCAATGGCTAAGAAAGGCGAGGCTGGCCGCGCAATGGCTGCGGCCCTCATGAGTTCGCTTCTCGGTGCAATTACTGGCGCAATCGTCTTGGCGGCAAGCATTCCTGTGGTCGTGCCCTTGGTTCTCACCTTCAAGTCTCCGGAGTTCTTTGCGCTCGCTCTAGTCGGCATCACCTTTGTCGTGTCGCTTAGCGGCAAAAGCAAACTCAAAGGGATGCTGAGTGCAGGCTTAGGGTTCGTGCTCGCCATGGTCGGACTGGATCCTCAGTCGGGAATGCCGCGGTATACGATGGGAATTCCGCAACTCTGGGATGGGGTAGGGCTTGTCCCCGTAACAGTAGGTCTTTTTGCCATCCCCGAGGTTGTGGATCTCTGGGTCAAGGGAACGAGTATCGCCGAAAGAGGGTCCGAAAGTCTGAGGGGTGTTTGGCAAGGTGTTAAAGATACGTTTATTTATTGGGGAATTACCCTTCGGTGCAGCATGATCGGGACTTTTATCGGGATCATTCCAGGCCTTGGGGCGGGCGTCTCTCAGTGGGTAGCATACGCACACGCGGTACAGAGTTCTGCCGACAAAAGCCGGTTCGGGATGGGAGATGTTCGGGGCGTGCTAGGTCCAGGTGCTGCGAACAACTCAAGCCTCGGAGGCGCACTGATTCCGACGATTGCCTTTGGTGTACCCGGGAGTCCAACCATGGCCATTTTGCTTGGCGCCTTTCTCATCCAGGGCTTGGTACCTGGCCCGGACATGCTCACCAAGCATTTAGATCTTACATTTGCGTTTGTCTGGCTAATTGTCATCTCCAACTTGATCACTGTGGCACTCTGCTTTCTGTTCCTGAACCAGCTCGCGAAGATCACCTGTGTCCGAGGAGCTCTTCTGATACCGGGCATTCTCCTCCTCGTTTTGCTGGGAGGGTATGCGGAATCAAAGTCCATTCTCGACATGGGTATAACCCTCCTTTTTGGCTTTATCGGTCTCCTCATGGTCTATCTCGATTGGCCGCGGCCCCCGTTGATTCTGGGTCTAGTCCTGGGAAAGTTGGTCGAAAGAAACTTCTTTATCTCGTATCAACTCCACGGGTCGGGTTTCTTGTTCAGACCCATGGTTATCGTGATTTTGCTGATTGGCGTCGCAGCTCTTTTCCTGCCGGTCTTGCAAGCGTTTTTATCCAAACGCCTAGGCTTGAAGGAGGAGGTATTTGTCTCCAAAGAGGATTGAGCTGATAGTCAGCTTGTTCATAGTGCTTGTCCTCGGATGGGTTTTATGGGAGGCGCGGGCATGGCAGTTTCACTCCCGGCTCTTTCCATGGTCGGTCGGCTTTTGTGTCTTGGGTTTGGCCTTGATTCAGCTCGCCTTTTCGCTTCGCGATTATCTTAGATTTGAGCCGACCCTGGAAGTGGGCCCCCAAAGAACTCCACTCTCGGAGGCGGTTCTCTACGGACAGGTGACTAGCGAGCCGGAAGTCGTTCGCGGGCGTATCATTGTCATCTGCGCCTGGATTCTTGGGTTTTACTTGGGCCTTTGGTTCTTGGGCTTCAAGCTGGGCTCCCTGATTTTGACATTCGCTTTCTTGAGATTCACAGCTAAGGAGCGCCGGTCTGTGAGCGCCACGGTTGCCATTATGAGCTATCTTTTTTTTCTCGCTGTCTTTGACTTGATCCTGGCCATGCCTCTAACGTCCGGCTTAATCGCCGAATTGATTGGTGCGTCATCTCTCGAAGCATTTGTTATAGATATCTTGAGATGGGCGTTTCTGGGCTAGACAGTCTCAACTTGGAGGAAGAAGGCAAGCCGATTATTCCAGGAGATTCGGGGAAGGGCTTGGCTGGTAGAGCAGGTAAGCGAGATTATTTAAGAGGGCAAGCGAGGGCTGGACGGTTTGGTTTTGGAGTTGGGCCGGATGGTGGCCGGGATGTGACGGACTGCGCGTCCTGAAGATATCATGGGTCCCGTCATCTTTCTTGTCGGTGATGCTGCCTCTTATATTACTGACCAAGCTTTGATGGTGAACGGGGGCCGCTTCATGTTTTAACCCTCGGCAGAACTCCGCTTTCAATTGGCCACTCGCGGAGGGGTTAAGTTTAGGCAGAGGAGACTATGACCAGACGAAGCGCAGTGCTATGGATTTTGTTCTTTCTCATTGGGGAGGGGGAGGTGTGGTCGCAAACGGGGCTGAAGAAGATCACAATCATTTCCTCAAGCCGAAGCATTGTTTACATAGACCTCTACGTTGCCCAGGAAAGAGGCTTTTTTCGCGATGAGGGGCTTGAAGCAGAACTGGTCGAGGTGAGGAGCGCGAATATTGCCATTGCCGCTCTAATGTCGGGTGAAGTAGATGCTGTGGCGGGCGTGGGGACTATACTTGGCGCTATCTATCGTGGTATGCCGGCGAAGGTCTTGACGGTCATGGGCAATCGTGCGCTCTTCTGGCTGGTGAGCAGGCCTAATTTTAAATCAATCCCGGAGCTTAAGGGGAGAACCTTGGGGGTTACTACACAGGGGGGCAGCCAACACCAAGCCGCCCTGCACCTTCTCAGGGCAGGTGGTCTTGACCCTGTTACCGATCTCAGCACGGTTGTTATAGGAGGTGCGCCTACCCTTCTCCAGGCCCTTGTGAGGGGCCCTATCCAGGTCACCGCCCTTTCTCCTCCCACGATCGTGGTGGCACGGGACACGTTCAAGATGAATGTTCTGGCGGAGCCGCCTAAGGATTTCGTGCGCACCCAGGGGGGGTTGGCTGTATCGGAAAAGTATCTATCGGAGAAGAAGGATCTGGTGCGGAAGATGCTGCGAGCGCGAACCAGGGGCCACAAGTATATCCACGAAAATGAAAAAGGGGCTAGCGAGAGCCTGGCCAAGTACACAAAACTGGATCTGCCGATAGCGATCGAAACTTACCGTATCTCCCGGTTCGGTCTTACCAGGAATGGTGTCCTCACTGAGAAGGAGGTTGAGGAGTTGTTAAAAGAAGATGCTAGAATTTTTGGCCTTTCCCAACCTGTTCCTGCTTCTATGGTGTTCGACTTCAGCATGCAGAAGGAAATCAATAGGGAGCTCGGCATTCAGTAAGGGACTAAGATTCTTTTGATATTATAATGACAGGCCAAAGGTAGATCGCCGACAATGACAGCTTTGAGAGTTTCGAGAGTGAAAGCCTTAGAGGCACTTGCATTAGTTCCCTTGTTGTTTACTTTCATGAGTTCAGAATCCGGTGCGCAGCAAGCCCCCCTGCCAATACTGGCAAAAACGGAGAAGGTCAAAATTGCTTACCCAAGCCGGGGCATTACGGTTTTGTCGCTCCGTATTGCACATGTAAAAGGGTTCTTTAGAGATGAAGGTCTGGAGCCAGAAATTATACAGATGAGGGCCGGGGTGATCATCACTGCCCTGAGCACGGGTGACATCGACTATGGCTCCGCGCTGGACTCCTTGGTTCGGGCTTCCGCCAGGGGCCAGCCGCTTAAGGGCTTGGTCTCCTTCGTCAACAGGCCCATGCATTACCTGGTAACCAGGAGCGACTTCAAGTCGGTGCGGGAATTAAAAGGCAAAACCCTTGCGATAAGCTCCTTTGGCAGCACTGAGCAAAATACCACCAATGCCATATTAAGAGCACATGGCCTGGAGCCAGATAGAAAAGATGTGCTAGTCGTGGCTCTTGGAGATAGTCCGGTCAGGCTTGAGGCTTTGGCGTGTCCAGATGAATCGCTGTCGTGGTCCATAGGGTGACTCTCACTTAGCTGAGGGAAGTCCCAATGCGGTAAGAGCCAGAGACCGCCTAGCTTGGGTAGCGGCATGAAGAGAGATCGACATGTTGAAGCCTACTGACAAAGCCTGCTTTAGGTAGGTGAGCGAGTTGCCGGGTTGCAACGTGAGTGAACGCTGAGCAAGCCTCGTTACAGCCAAAGGACCGGTGGTTGAGCCGTTCAAATATCGGCGAAGACAGCATGGGCTATCTCAGACTGGCTAAAGGGATGGTCCACACCGGCGGGGTATTAGCGGCGACACGGTAACAGGGACACGATGGAAACTGGAGAAGTCCTACTTGCCCCAAGGAGAAATTCTTGGAGAAAGATAGGCCCTATAACCGTGGACACGGGAAAGGGGCCGAAGGCAAGAGGATGACGGAGTGGCCCGTAGTAGTGAAGAAGGAGAGTAATATCTCTGGAGCGAAGGGGCCATGCTGAGTCTAACTCCTTTGACCGCGAGGTGAAGCAGGGAAGGCGTGATAAAACCTTCCATTCAACTGCAGGAACTGAGGCGAAGGATATACCGTGAGGCGAAAGCTGAGTTGGCTGGAAGAGGCGGAGTAGCAGGCTGCTAGTCTGCGAAAGTGCTCCCAGCAAAATAGGCGGATAGCACCTTAAGGTGAAGGGCTCAGGAAAGCCGGATGACCGAAAGGGTCAAGTCCGGTTTGATGCGGCGGGGGCTGGAGCTGAAACGACGATGTCCTTCTCATGGAGCATCTTCGATAGTTGGAGCAAGATCTCACGCCTTTGAGGTTTCTTCGTTTCCTTATTCATTTCCTATTCATAACTTCCCCGATCTCCTCCTCCTGTCGATCCCTAAAGAGAGGATCCAAAAGAAGTCAGCTTAGATCGGCGGTCTCCTTTCATGCCAATCAGTGACCGATTGATAGGCATAGCCCAGGGCGTAAGCTATCCCTTCTTCAAAGGGTCGAGCAACGATCTGCAATCCTAACGGAAGTCCAGGCGGAGGGCTGGAGAAGCCGCACGGAAGCGCAAGCGCAGGAAGCCCGAACAGCGCAAAGATGCGGCTAAGATTGACCCCGGCTTTCTGAGGTTCTCCCGCTGGCTCGGACTTTCCCGGAGTCAAAAGCACGTCCACGGGCAGTAAGATCTTATTCATTTCCCTCATGAGAGCTGCCCTCACTTTCTGCGCCCTCAAATATTGCACGGCTGTAATGAGCGATCCAGCCTCGATCTCCCTCCTGACATCGCTTGGGCCGTATTTGTCCGCGCGGGTTCTAAGGAATTTTTCCTGGTAAGAAGAGGCCTCGGAAATACGGATAATCCGCTGAGCAGCATCGGCAGCCTCAATAAAAGGCATGTCAACCTCTCTGACCTTAACTCCTAACCTTTTGAAAACCTTAGTGGACTGGTAGAAGCTGCTGAGAACGTCTGCATGATAACCACCGAGCATGGAAGGTCTGGGAATCCCCATCCTCAATCCCTTGATTCTCTGCTTTAGTAGTTTCACATAATTGGGCACAGGGAAATCGACCGAGGAGTCATCGTTGGGGTCGTATCCTGCAATGACATTCAACATGATGGCGTTGTCTGCCACGGTTCTTGTCATGGGGCCTACATGATCTAGGGTCCAGCTAAGAGCAGTAACACCATAACGGCTAACCAGGCCATAACTGGGTTTGAAACCCACGACACCGCAATAGGTCGCCGGTCCCCTGATAGAGCCGGAGGTATCACCGCCTGTCGCCCCAAGCACCATTCCTGCAGCTAATGCGGCGGCCGATCCACCGCTGGAACCTCCCGGAGTCCGCGATAGATCCCAAGGATTATGGGTTCCAGGCGTAAATCCGCTGAAGGAAAACTCCGGGAGACTAGTCTTGCCCAAAATAATCGCGCCCGCCTCTTTTAGCCGCTTCACCACCGTGGCATCAAAAGCAGGAATAAAAGCCGCTAGGACCGCCGTCCCGGCAGTGGTCTTAATGGCCTTTGTGTAATGAGTGTCTTTTACGCCGACAGGAATGCCATGTAAGGGTCCACGATATTTCCCTCTAGCAATCTCCCTTTCTGCCATCTTCGCCGCAACTAAGGCGGATTCTCCCATAACTGTAATGAATGCATGAATTTTGGGTTCCACTTGATCAATTCGCTGAAGCACGGCTCGGGTGATCTCCACCGGTGAGAGCTTTCTCTTTCTGATTAGCAATGAAGCTTCACTGATGCTGAGAAAGGGAATGTCTTCTTGAGTCATTGAGCTGTCCTTTTCTTAAGCTGGAAAATGGGTGATGGCTCTGCTTCCATGGGAAGTTTGAAGGCATTCAAAGTGCTAATCCATTCCAATTGCGCCCTGAAGGCAGGAAGAAGAATTTGAATACGCTCTTCGCTTATACTCAGATCCGCAATCTTCCCCAAACCACGGATGATTTCCTTGAGCTCCTCCTCGGACATTTCTTTATACATACCCCTCGTACCTCTCTGTTCTAGTTTAACACCTACCGAAGTTTCCCCAGAAAATATGTCTTGATCGCTCCTATACAGGCGAAACAAAATTATGTCAATATGGAGTGAGCCTCAAGGCAGTGAATTCATCCACGTTTTCTTGAACAGCAGAGGGAAGCCCTGTAAGCTCGTGAGTGTAATGCCCTCGAACGCAAAAAAAGTCCCAGCAATTTTCACAACACCCCCCGCTTGCCGAAAGAGCCAAAACAAGCTAAGTTATTGATTTCAAAGGAACGCCGGAGTGGTGGAACTGGTAGACGCGCTGGACTCAAAATCCAGTAGGGGTAACCCTGTGGGGGTTCGATTCCCCCCTCCGGCACCATTCAAAATTAATTATCGATAAGCTAGAGAGATTGTGCCCGTCTCTGCTCACGCAGGCTCCGAGTGGCCTGGTAGTCGATAGTGAGGCTGTTGGAGTCGATGACAACGCCGTAATCATCGCGCGCGCCATGGAGCGTGACGTAGCCGTCCAGGACATCGCCGAGGACAAGTTCCGGGTCACGATCCAAGGGGTCGCCGTAGCCGCCCCCCGCGTTCATGTTCACCCGTACGATATCGCCGGGCTTCACCACGGCTTCACGGGCCGTCTCCGGGACCTCCACTCCGTTCACGGCAATGCTACCCGTGCGCGCGGGCTTGCCCCCGAAAACTCCCCACGGTGGAACTTTACTCCTCATTTCCCCTTTGCCGCGCACGCGCACCGCTGCATCCTCCAATAGCTGATACTCTCTCGTGCAACCCAACCCGCCGCGAAATTTTCCCGGCCCGCCCGAATCGGCGCGGACATCGAATCGGACGACGCGCATGGGAAATTCGGTTTCATGAATTTCGATTGGCCCCGGGCGGAATTGTCCGACGCCCAGCGTGCCGTGAATCAATGAAACACCATCCTGTTTCGAGCTCGCACCCAGCGCCGTATCGAGAAGCTCCATGAAAACCCAGGGCTTGCCGGATTTCGAACCCGTGCCGACAATGCGCACGCCTCCTCCGCCACCGGACGATCCAACAGCTTTCTCGGGAATGAATTGACCCAGCGCCTTGAGAACCACATCCGCGGTAAGATAGGCCAGCGGTACATAGTAGGAGACCGGCGCCCCGGGTCGAGGACAGACAATCGTCCCCTCGCGGAAGCGTGTCTTAACGACATCGACAAAACCGTGGTTGAAGGGAAGACTCGCGTCCGTCATAGCCATCAAACCGAAGTAGCAGGTATTCTTAATGAGCCCTGGAACCACATTCACCGGCCCACGCGCTTGTTGGTCCGAGCCGCTGAAGTCAAACAAAATGTCGCTGCCCTTTTTCGTGACTGACACATGAACACGCAGCGATCGATCAAAGCTGATAACATCGTGGTCCAGCGCGCCGTCCGCCTCGTGGGCGCCGTCAGGCATGGACTTAAGTGCGCTACGGAGCTGCCCGGCAACGCGGTCCATGAGCTCCGCACATCCGGCCTTGATAATTTCCACGCCGAAACGACCGCACAACTCCTGCATACGCTCGGCCCCCACGCGACACGCCCCCACCTGCCCGCGCAGATCTCCCAGAGTCTCCACGGGAATGCGACTATTTGCTGCGACGAGCCGTTCGACCTCACGGTTCACTTCGCCGCGCACATAGTATTTTGTCGGCGGGATGATAAGCCCCTCTTCCCATAGATCGCGTGCCGCCGTTGAGGCTTGCGGCCCACCCAAGTCGGCTTTGTGAGCCAACGTCCCGGTGAAGGCCACCAGAGTCCCTTGCGCGAATACCGGCATGAGAACAACCGTGTCCGACGGATGTGTCACATTGCCCGCGTAGGGGTGATTGAAGAGGATGATATCGCCCTCTTCCAGCTCGTCGGTGCGATAGTACCGCGGTAGATGCTCGGCGATGGCCGAAAACGAGCCGAAGTGAAGGGGCAGTTTCTTCGACACTGCAACAGTGCGTAATTGAGCATCCAAGAGGCCCGCGCTGCCGTCTTCAGACTCCCTGAGAACGGTCGAGTAACCGCTATGGAAGAGGACTACGCGCATCTCCTCGATGATGCTGCTGACCTTTGAGTGGATCAGCTCCAAAACGATGGGGTCGAGCTTTGTCATCATTTCTTCTCCGCGGCTAATTCGATGATGATGTTGCCAAAGCGATCTACATGGGCCGTCTGACGAGGATGGATTACGATGGTTGAATCCATTTGCTCGATGATGGCGCAACCGTGAATCCGGTTGCCACAAACGAGCCGCTCGCGATCGTAAATCGGACAATCGTGCCAACCGTCGAAATAGGCGCTGCGATGTCCTTTCAGGGCCGCATCCGGCCTCTCCCCTTGCATGGCCAACTCTGACACCAAGGGCTTGGGCAGGATCACCTTTGTAGTCAATCTGTAATTGACCAGTTCCACCCTCTGGTCCTCGGCGCGCGACCCATAATGCTTTTCGTGCAGCTCATCGAACATGCGACGCCAGCCGATCTTGTCGGTTTCAGTTAAGACAGTCCTGGCGACGGCCACAGGGAGCTCGTATTTCTGAATGCTATAGCGAAGATCGATGGCCCGCCCGTGCCGGATCTGCTCCGGCGAAATTCCCTGGGCTTCGAACTCCTCCTGTGCAACGCGTTCCATCGCCTCGAACCGCCTCTGGACTTCGCCGGCCGCCACTTTCTCCAGTTCGGCGAAATGGGTCTGGATATAGTCACGCTTGAGATCCGACACCAAAAGACCCATGGCCGACGCCAGCCCCGGGGACGCTGGAACTAAAATGCGGGGGATTTTGAGTTCCTCCGCCAACAGAGCCGCATGTACCGGACCCGCCCCGCCGAACGCGACGAGCACATACTCTCGCGGGTCTTCCCCCCTCGCAACCGTGACGAGGTGTAAAGCTTCCACCATCTGCGAGCTTACGATCCTGATGATACCGTTAGCCGCCTCAATCAATTCGAGCCCTAACGGTTCAGCGATTTGCTTGGCGATGGCGTTCGTTGCCGCCGCCGCGCCAAGCTTGAACTTGCCGCCGAGAAAGAAATCCGGATTAAGCCAGCCCAGGGTCAGATCCGCGTCGGTCACCGTAGGAGCCTCTCCACCATTGGAATAGCACGCGGGGCCGGGCTCGGCGCCAGCACTTTGGGGCCCGACCTTGAGCATCCCGCTTTTGTCGATCCAGGCGATGCTTCCCCCGCCCGATCCGATCTCCACCAGGTCCAGGGATGGAGTCGTAATAAGCCACTCGCCGGCCTGGAAACGGGGAACGATCCTGGGCTCGCCCGCTTCAATGATTCCGGCTTTAGCCGTGGTGCCGCCCATGTCAAAGGAAATGACCTTCAGGTGGCCGGTCATGCGGCCAATATGAGCCGCAGCCAGAACACCGGCGGCCGGCCCTGATTCAATCATCTGCACGGGGATCCTGCGCAGCGCGCCGCTGGTCAGGCTTCCCCCATTCGATTGCATGATGTAGAGCGGGCGCCTGAGACCGCGCGCGGCCAGTGCCAGCTCAAGGCGGTGAATATATCGGATGACAACCGGAGCGATGTAGGCGTTGACAACCGTGGTGGCCAGCCGTGGGTACTCGCGGATTTGCGGCAACGTTTCGCAAGACAGATAAACCTGGGCCTCCGGCAGGACCTCTGCAATCAACTCGCGCAGCCGCTGCTCGTGGGACAGATTCATGAACGAGAAAAGTAGACAGACTGCTACCGATTCCACTCCACTGCCACGCAAGCGCGCCAGCCGTCGCCTCGTCTCGGCTTCGTCCAACGGACGCAGCACGTTACCGCGGAAATCCATCCGTTCGGGGATCTGAATGGTATCCCGCTGCGGCACAAGCATGGGCGGCTTGGGGTAGGAAAGGTAATCGTAGGAGCCGGTTCGTACCTCACCCAGCTCGGACGTCTCATAGACGCCGGTGAAGCCTTCCGTGATTAGAAGCCATGTTTTAGCTCCCTTACGTTCCAGTAGAGAGTTGGTAGCCACAGTGGTAGCGTGAAAAAGAAAGGTCACATCATCAGGAGAATGACCGTCCGCAAAGAAGCCGTCCAATGCTTCCATCACCCCCCGCGTAAGTTCCGCCGGTGTGCTAAGGACCTTTAAATTGAAGACCTCGCCCGTGTGTTCTTCGAGAACGCAGAGATCAGTGAACGTGCCACCGATATCAATCCCGATTCTTAGGCGTGGCACGTATTGTTCTCCGTCATGGGCGCCAGCCCGCCTGGGTAAGCTGGCGGTCGGCCTCTGAGGCGAAGCTGAGGTCGTAGGCCCGCGCGGTTGGGATAGCTTCCTTCATCCCAACCACCTGACCGATGATGGCGAGATCGTTCTTCTGTGTTTCGTCGTCCACGGTCCCATTGCGGGTGAAGGTACCGATCAGGTCGTCGTATATGCGCGCAGCCGAGGCCCGCTCCACGCCAGAAAACTTCACTACGGCAGCAATGGTTGTCTCCCGATCCTGACGGAGCAGCCGTAGCGCCTTAAGGGTAGCCTTCATAAAAGCAGTAAGCAGCTTCGGCTGCTCCTTGATGAAGCGGTCAGTGGTCGCCAGCGTTCCCCAAGAGTTCTTCACCTCGTTGCCGAAATAGAACATCTCCTTCATGCCCGCGTCCAGACCGACGTAACGCTGTTCGACACTCAGAACAGCAGCGTCCACTACCCCGGCCAGGAGCGCCGGCAACTGGTTGTTTGTCCCCGTATCGATGTAGACCACATCCCGGTTAGGGTCGAGGCCATGCTTAGCCAGGATCTGCTTAAGCATAAACGTGGCTATGGCAGCTACACCGGTAGTAGCGATCCGCTTGCCCTTCAACTCTTTTGGGCTGGCGATCCCGGGTTTGCTCAAGAGCCACTGGTGGACCCGGTCATTAACGGCCAGGGCGACCTTCAAAGGCGCGCCGCCCTTGGTGATGGCGATCAGGGCGCTGGTGCCGGCGGCGGTAAAATGGACGCTTCCGGCAACCAACGCCTGGATGCTGGGGGTCGGTTCGATAAAGACGATTTTGAGGTCAATCCCTTCCTCGCGCATGTAACCCTTATCCTGGGCGAGGGGATAAATAACCTGCTGAAAGCTCTTGGTAGGGATTGCTATATTGATCGTCTCCAGGCCCGGCACCTCTGTTGCTAGAAAGAGCCAACAGGAGATCAGGCTGACAGAGGCCGTCAATCCGCGCGCGATCGAGCCGCCTCGGATAGATCTTTCCTGCTTCAACGGATTTCCAATCTTCGCCATTTTTTCATCCTCCCTTCGAAGTTATATGGAGTCGAAGTTTTTCCGCCGTATAGTCAGGCTTCTTCGCGAAGGTGTCAAGGGAATTTTCCGAACGCGAGGTTGTTAATCCGATCGATGAGATGGTGAAGCAGCGCCTTCAGGGTTTATTGCCGGTTAACTGCCATTCGGCTGGGTCGAAGCCGGGAAGATAAGCGATTTGACGACCACCGGGACGGCGCCCGAGGACGGAATCAAGGCGCCGATATCGATGTAATCGAATTCGCTGAGCGTGATGCCATCGATGGAAATAACCGGGTTTTCCATCCGCATCTCCTCTTTAAAGTGCAAACCGAGAATACCTCCGATGTCACCGTCGCTGACCAGCATCAGGGGATGTCCTCTACCGAGCACTTTCTCGAGCCCGCCTTTCACGCCTGAACAAAAAGCGTCCAACCGGGCAAAGGTTGCCGATCCCTCCCAGTGAAAGCCGACAGCAACAGGCCGTTTCCCATCCGTGAGATCGAGGCGCGAGAGAGCCATCTCTACCGCCCTCCTGATAGCCGCCGGATCGATGTCATCCCCGTCGAGCGGCAGCTCCGGAACCACAACCGGCACATTGCGCACCGGGACCGCATCGAGCGGCTCGATAAAGATCGTGCTTCCGCTCACCTGGATCGTGTACTGGGACGCCCCGATCACCGTGGCCCGGATTCTCGCAGTAGGTTCCAAAACCGGGATGGCCAGATGTTGGGCTCTTTTCTTGACCTCAGCCGCGAGTAGCGCTCCCAGATCGCCGAAGTTCCCCGGGTTGTGACCGTAAATGAACTCTGACACTCCGCCCGAAAACGTAATCGCGTCAATCTGACCCCGGTAAGATAAAGGCGGAAGACGCAAGAGCCGCTGTGTTTCCGGAGACAGGGCTGATAGGCTCATCACCTCAAAGAGCTTATCGGCCATTAAGGAAGCCATGGACGCCAACTTGGAGGTGTCCATTTTGTGACCGACCGCTGGATTCAGCCCCACGGCCGCAGCAAAAAAACGCCCGGCCTCTTCGATGCGCGTAACAACGCCGGCTCCGTCAAGCACGACCAGGCGGGCCCCGACGTCGATGGCGGTTACCTCCCGGACTCTGCCCTTGGCACAAATGGCAAACTTACTCGTCCCTCCGCCGACATCGATATTCATGCAGATCCCGCCTGACCTCGCAGATTCGGCCACCGCGCCCGAGCCATAAGCAGCCATCGTGCTCTCCAGGCTGTCGCCTGCGCTTACCGCGACGAAGCGGCCGGCCTCCTGGGCAAAGAGTTCCCCGATCGCACGCGAGTTGCGGCGCCGCACGGCCACACCCGTCAGGATCAGCGCCCCGGTGTCAACATCTTCACGCTTCATGCCGGCGCGCTCGTACTGACGGTTGATGAACTCTTCCAGTGCGCGGACGTCGATCGTCAAGTCATCCAGGTAGGGCGTGAGGAGAATCTCGGACTCGTTGAGGATCTCGCGCCGCGCCACAACATAGCGCGTCCCCTCCTGCTTCATCTCCAGGCGGGAAAACACGAGATGTGAGGTCGAGGAGCCGATATCGAGGCCGACGCTCGTAAGCTTGATCTCGTCCTCTTCGACGATGTGGCGGCTTAAGTTGGTAAAACTGGCGGGCATTATTCCTCGATTAAACAGATTAAACAGTAGGGGCAGGTTTTAAACCTGCCCTTACGCTGCCGGCTGCCGTCTGACTGCATTGCCTTGGGCGGAAAGATCCGGAGATCAGGGCTTGCGGTAAAGCGAGTCTTCCATTCTGGAGACAATTCCCTCTTTCTTCAGCGTCTCCTCGTACTCCCGACGTAGGAACGGGTCTTCGTCATAGTAGGGAACGGCGGTGCCGCCCTCTTTGAGATCGATGGCGCCGTAGTCGATCGCCTTCTCGCCCGGCCGCCCGCGCTCGCGTCCGGGGGCGTTGGGTCCGAACCATGCCGTCAAGCGCAGCGGCTCCTTGCTGGTGCCGAAGTGGGCGTGGAACCAGTTGCCGCCCATAGGCGCGGCACTCACCATGCCGACGGGCTCGTAGTCCTGCCGTTTGACCAGATCGCCTTTGCCATCCTTCCAGGGTGTTTGGCCGAGGGAAGCAGGCCAGGTATAGGTGTAGCCTTTGCCTGTGAGGCAAAGCAAAACAGCGGCGGAACCGTGGGCGTGGGCTTTGGAGTAACGCCCGTTCTCGTGCTGTCCGATCCATAGATAGAAGTTGTTGCCGGTCATGTGGGGCTCGATCCTGCGGTAACCTGGCGAGCGACGATTGTCCAACGGCAGCTCGCAATTAATAATGTCCGGGATGATGTTGGTCTGGCGCATGGCAAGTCCCCGCACCGGGTCCGGCTCGATCTCTTCTTTGGGTTTGTAGTAATCATCCGTGGGATTGAAGCGGTCTTTGAAATTATAGGAGCAGTTAAAAATAAAATCCGTATTGGAATAGAGGTTCATGGCGTTTGGCGCAGTCGTCCCCGCGAGCAGCAGCGCCGGGCTGCGGGTCGCATTCACGATGCGGTGCTGGACGTTGATCGGGATAGAAAAGAGCGAGCCACGCTGCCATTCGAAAGTAAGCTTCTTGCCATTTCCATCCGCCCAGACCTCAGTGGAGCCTCGCCCCTCAACAACCAGGTAAAGCTCCTCGTAGAGGTGCCGCTCGGCATTCAGCGTGCCTGCGCCAGGCACCTCGACGACGTAGCAACCCCATAGCCCCTCCGTCCCCAGGAGCTGGATAAAAGTCCCATTCCCGCCCATCCGTTTCCAGGGCTTCAGGGGCAGATCCTGCACCCTTCTCACGCCGATTTCCCGGTAGATAGGAATGCCCTGCTCT
>Ga0210377_10001826_pt1 | contig 19034 bp, 15 predicted proteins | sample PLM4_65_b1redo_FD_155480 | JGI IMG/M metagenome (GOLD analysis project Ga0210377, IMG submission 155480) | Groundwater sediment microbial communities from an aquifer in East River, Colorado, USA - PLM4_65_b1 redo | ecosystem: Environmental > Terrestrial > Soil > Riparian zone | place: USA: East...
GATGGTCGAGGCGCCGCCGGCGGACTCGCCGAAGATGGTGACGTTGCCAGGATCGCCGCCGAAGGCTGCGATGTTCTGTTTCACCCATCTGAGTGCCGCCATCTGGTCCATGGTCTGGAACCGGCCGAGCGGATCGCCGGGCTTTGCTTCCATTGTCAGGGCCGGGTGCGCGAAATTGCCGAGCGTGAGCTGGCGGTAGTCGATCGTCACCAGCACGACACCGTCGCGGGCGAACGCCGAACCGTCCCAGACCGGGTTCGATCCCGGCCCGATCGGCTGGAGCCAGACCATGACGGCGGCCTTCTTTGCCGCGACCGGCGCCCAGATGTTGAGGTTGAGGCAGTCCTCGCTGGTTCCCGCGGCTGCCGGCACGTTGGAGAAGATGTCATAACCGAGCGCAGATTCCCGCTTGGCCTGCGCCATCTTCGAGGTGTCGAACGAAAGACAGGCGGCGCCGAATTTCGTCGCGTCGCGCTCGCCCGTCCACGCGGCGGGCGGCTGTGGCGGCTTCCAGCGCAGCGGGCCGACCGGCGGGGCGGCGTAGGGAATGCCCTTGAAGACGCGGACGCCATCGGCCATCGCACCGGCAAGCGCGCCCTGCTTCGTCTGCACATGCAGGCCGTCGGATGATGCGGCGCGTTCAGCGCTGATGCAGGCGGACGCGAACAGCGCGAGTGCGAGGGAAGAGAGTCGTTTCATGGCATTTTTCCTTCTTGCTTTCAGTTTCTTGTTTTCGGGCACGGGGAGGCATTGCGGAAAGTCGGTATTCCGCTTGTCGGGTGTTTGAGTACGGTTGGCCGGTTCTGCGGCGCGGCTACATGACCGCGCCTTTCGATCTGAGATACTGCGCGATGGAGTCGTGATCGCCATTGACGGCAAACCAGAGCGGGCTGTGCTTCACCTTGAATACGTTCCACATGGCCGGCGGCGGCGATTCCAGGTTCACGTCGGCTCCGCTTTCCGCAAGATGCTTCACGACCTCGAGATGCCCTGTGCGCACGGCGGTGGCGAGTGGCGTGCCTTCCTCCACGGTCATGACATTGACGTCGGCGCCGTGCGCGAGGAGCGCTGCAGCCGCGCCCGCATGCCCGCGCTTGGCGGCGGCGACGAGCGCAGCGCCCTCGCCGGCGACACGAAGATTGGGGTCTGCGCCATGCTCCAGCAAGAGATCGAGGATGCGCATGTCCTCGGCGCGGGTGACAATCACCAGCGCCGTTGTTCCATCGCCCGTACGGGCGTTGACATCCGCGCCGGAGGCGATGGCTGCCTCGGCGCCGGATAAATTTCCGCGCCACGCTGCGCTCAGCAATTTCGCGTTCAGCTTCTCCTGCGCCCGTGAAGCAGGGACGGCGCTTGCCTGTATCTCGCCGAGCGGCTGGGCGACCCAGATGATGCATCCGGAGGACAGGCAGGCGGCTGCCGCGACGAGCGCGCCCGCAGCCATCCGGCGCTTGTCCGGCAAGCCGCGCTTCAACATGGCGATCCGTTGCTTCAGGGGATGCGCGCCGAGCGCCGGCCAGTAGCAGCCGAGCGGCAGGCTCAGGGACGCGATCTGTGTTTTCAGGATCGCCTCGGCATAGCGCCGCCGCGCCTTCGGGAATTCCGCCATGACGGCGGCGTCGCACGCCAGTTCCTGATCGATGCGCATGGTGTGGGTGGCGAGGTGAATGAGCGGGTTGAACCAGTTGAGGCACTGCGCAAGCGCGGCGAAGCCGTTGATCGCCGGATCAAGACGGCGCAGGTGCACGCGCTCGTGCGCCAACACCATCTCGCGCTCTTCGGCGTCGAACCGCGCCTCGAAATCCCTTGGCAGGATCAGTTTTGGCCACACAGCGCCGATGATCGCCGGCCCGGTTGCGACAGCGCCGGAGCGGAATACGCCCTTCGTCTCGCGCCGCAGTCTTCCCAGCGATCCCATGAAAGCAGCCTGCCGCCACACCAGCACGGTCAGCGCCAGCAGGACGCCTGTCGCCCACGCCGCCAGGATCAGCAGGGAGGGATCGAGCCGCGCATCGACCGGCAGCGGCGCCGCCAGCCACGCTTTGGCCACCGCTCCCTGCGAGACAACCGCCGGCGCTTTCGCCGCAGCGTCGACCATGATCTCCCGCGCCGGCAGGACGACGGCGACTGCCGCGGCCGGAACAGCCAGCCAGAGCGCATAGGCCACGCGCGCTCCGAACCAGCTGCGGATCGTTGCTCGCATGGCCAGGACGGCGAGGATCGCCGCGCCGGCCGCAAGGTTCAGCTTCAGCAGCAGGAAGAGCGCTTCACTGGCCATCGTCGAGCTCTTTCACGAGCCGCTTCAGGTCGGCGATGTCCTGCGCGCTCAGCTTCCTGCGCTGGGAGAAATGCGTCACCAGCGGCGCGAGCCTGCCGTCGAACATCCGGTCGAGCAGGCCTTGGCTTTCCTCGTGCACCCAGTCAGCGCGTTTCATCACGGGCCGATAGAGATAGCGCCGCCCGTCCTTCTTGGCGGCGATCGCCTTCTTCTTGAGGAGCCGGTTGATCAGCGTGCGTACGGTAGCTTCCGTCCACTCGTGATCGTCAGCGACGAGACCGGCGATCTCTTCAGCCGTCATCGGGCTCTGTTTCCACAGCGCCTCCATGATCACGCTTTCAGCTGCGCTGATACCCACCCATCACCTCCGCCACATGACTAATCTATTACACGCGTAATAGTTGGAGTCAATGACGATGGCTCAAACGATGAGACCGATGTCTGAAAAGGGCCAACAATGCCCTGTCGCAGCCCTTTCCATGAGCGTCCGGCTTCGATCGCATTGCAGACCGTCTGCGGCAGGCCCCCGCGGTCGCCTCAGACCGGTCGGATAACTCGCCGTTTCTGAAAAATCTTTTCCAGCGATAGCAGCGCGCTAGCCTCAAACGCGTGTGGGCCGGCGGGCAAACTTATCCAACAGCGCCACGGCCGGACGTATAATGCCGGCCATGTCGTTCGAGATCACATACGTGGACGAGATTCCCGAAGGCGACGGTCCCTACGAGACCGGCCTGTGGGCGCGTGCGCGCTGGTGGGTCGCCCAGTGCCTCGAGATTTTCGGCGAGCCGGTGCAGCTTGCCGCTGTCGGCCTCACGCGGCGCGTGGCGCTCAGGTGCAAGAACTGGCTGTGGAGCATCGAGGGCGCCGTGCGCCGCCTCATCATCGCCGCTGCCCTCGCGATCGATCCCGCAACCCTTCCGCCCGATCCCGCGAAGACCACCGGGCGCGAACCAATCGCTGCGCCCACACCTGCTCCGGCGCCGACCAAGCCGGGAAAGCCAGGCGCAACCTTCCGCGTCTTCGCCATCCATCGCAGGCCTGCCCCGCGCGTCGGCGTCAGCGCATCCGCTATCGACCGCGAGCGGGTCGCACGCCGCGAGCCCCTTCCGCCACGGCCGCTGCACCAGCACGTGCCCTTCGCCGCCGACGACCTCCTCACCATCGGCGCAACCGAGGCGCACGCCGGCGTCACGCGCAAGTCTTCCGGCCGCAGCATCAACCCGCTCGACCGGCGCGGCCGCGCCTCGCGCTGGGATCCGGACTATGTCTATGACGAGGCCGAGGAGCAGGCGAAGTACGACCGCTACATGTTCGGCCCCGGCTATGTCTGTCCCGAATACGGCCAGCCCGCTCCGCCGCCGCGCGCGCCCAAACAGCGCGACCCGTACTTTCCCCACGGCCATCCGTCCTCCTTCTTCGAATGGCGCCGGATCGACGAGGAATGGGCGCGCGTCCTCCCCGCCCCCGATCTCGGCGCGCGCATATCCGCGCTCTGCCGCGTGATGGAAAAGCCCGAGCGCTGGATCACCCGCCTGGCGCGTCTGCTCGCAAAGGACAGCCAACTCGCGAGGCGGCTGACCGCTGTCCCGCCGCCCGTCGTGCGCAAGCCGAAACGCGACAAGACACCCCGCCCGCCGGACCTCGATCTTCTCAACCAGAGTTACGCCGCGATCCCGCGGCCCGACACCAGCTGAACCCGTCTCCGGCCTGTCTTGCCTGCCTCGCCTGCCCCGCCGGCGAGGTCGCGGGCGTTTGGGCTCTCAAAAGAATTTCGCCCGGCCCTCTGGACTCCTGCTTGGCTTTCCGTATATGTAACTGACTGGTAAGTTATTTAAAAGAAGAACAATGTCAGCGCCTTCCTCCCCGAAAAAGTGGCGGCGCCGGGCCGAAGCCCGTCCCGCCGAGATCGTCCAGGCCGCCTACCAGGTGTTCTCCGAGAAGGGCTTCGCCGCCGCCCGCCTCGACGACATCGCCGCCCGAGCCGGCGTCTCGAAGGGCGCCCTCTACCTCTATTTCGAAACCAAGCAGGACATCTTCGAAGCCGTCGTGAAGGACGCCGTCGCCCCCAACCTCGGCGCCATCGAGAGCCTCACCGAAACCTTCCCCGGCACGTTCGAACAGCTCATCCGCCTGATGATCCCGCGCGTAGCCCTGCTGGCCGAAGCCTCGAATGTGGGCAAGGTCATGAAGATGGTCGTCGGCGAATCCGGCAACTTCCCGGAGATCGCCCGCATCTGGCACGACGACGTCGCCGCCCGTGGCATCGGCCTCCTCACCAAGCTGATCGAGCGCGCCCAGGAGCGCGGCGAGGTCCGCCCCGGCGATCCCCGCAACCACGCGCTCTCGATCGCCGGCCCGGCGCTCGCGGCGGTCATCTTCCGCGAGACGTTTGTCCCCGTCGGGGCGAAGCCTTTCGACATCCCCGCCCTGATGAACCAGCATCTCGATACCGTGCTGCCTGGACTTCTCACCTCAGGCCCGAAGCCATGAAACTGAAGCCCCAGCAGATCCTCGTCGCCGTGCTCCTGCTTTCCGCCGTAGGACTCGCCGCCTTCCTCGCCTTCGGCCGCGGCGGCCAGAACGGCGCAACGCTCTCCGGCTATGTCGAAGGCGAGGCGCTCTATCCGGCCTCGCCCGTCGCCGGCCGCCTCGTCCGCATCGACGTCCAGCGCGGCGACAGCGTCGAAGCCGGCGCGCCGCTGTTCCTGATCGATCCTTCCCAGAGCGAGGCCGCACGAAACCAGGCCGCCGCCGAAACCGAAGCGGCAAAAGCCCTCGCCGCCGACGCGCGCCGCGGCCAGCGCCCCGCCGAGCTCGGCGTGATCGAGGCGCAGCTTGCCTCCGCCCGCGCCGTGCTCAACGAGGCGGATACCTCGCTCAATCGCGTACGCCCGCTCGCCGAGGCCGGCGCCGCATCCCGCGCCCAGCTCGATTCCGCCGTCGCCGCGCGCGATATGGCGCGGGCGAATGTTCGCGCCATCGAAAAACAATTGCAGGTCGCCAAGCTTGGGGCGCGCAAGGATCAGACCCGCGCCGCCGAAGAGCGCGTCCGCCAGGCCGAAGCGCAACTCTCAGCCGCCGAATCCCGCCTCACCGACCTCTCGCCCGTGGCGCCATCGGCCGGACGGATCGAGGACGTGTTCTTCCAGATGGGCGAATGGGTGCCGGCGAACCAGCCCGTACTCTCTCTGTTGCCCACGGATCGCGTGCGCCTGCGCTTCTTCGTGCCGCAGGACCAGGTCGCATCTTACGTGGTCGGAACCAGCGTCAATTTTTCCTGCGATGGCTGCGCCAAGGATCTCGCCGCGAAAATCTCTTTCATCTCGCCGCGCCCGGAATTCACCCCGCCGGTGATCTACAGCCGCGACGCCCGTGACCGCATGGTCTTCCTGATCGAAGCCCAGCCTGCAAATGCGACGGGCCTCGTTCCCGGCCTGCCCATCGACGTCCAGCCTATCAGATGACCGCCGCTGCCGAACTCGCGATCGATGTGAAAGGCCTCAACAAGACCTTTGGCGACAAGCACGTCGTCAAGGATTTCTCGATCCAGGTCCCGCGCGGCCGCATCACCGGCTTCCTCGGGCCCAACGGTTCGGGCAAGACCACGACGTTGCGCATGCTCTGCGGTCTGCTGACGCCGGATAGCGGCTCGGGAACATGCCTCGGTTACGACATCCTCACCCAGGCCGACGAGATCAAGCGCCGCGTCGGCTACATGACGCAGAGATTCTCGCTCTACGAAGATCTCACGATTGAAGAGAATCTGATGTTCATGGCGCGGGTCCACGGGCTCGACCGGCGGCGCGAGCGCGTGAAGGAGGCGCTCGACCGCCTCGGCCTCTCCGAGCGCCGCACGCAGCTCGCCGGAAAACTCTCCGGTGGATGGAAGCAGCGCCTCGCCCTCGCCGCATCTACCCTGCACGAGCCGCAGCTCCTCCTGCTCGATGAGCCAACCGCCGGCGTCGACCCCAAGGCCCGCCGCACCTTCTGGGACGAGATCCATGCGCTGTCGGCCGAAGGCCTCACCGTGCTGGTCTCGACCCACTACATGGACGAAGCCGAACGCTGCCACGACATCGCCTACATCGCCTACGGCAAGCTGATCGCGCGCGGCACGGCCGAAGACATTCTGAAACAGGTCGGCCTCGTGACCTGGGAAGGCGAAGGGTCCGGGATCGATCGATTGAGCCCGGAGATCGCCGCCCTGCCTGGTGTTGAATCCGCAGCGCCGTTCGGCGTGACATTGCATGTGAGCGGGACGGACGAGCGGAAGCTGGAGGAAGCGCTGGCGCCCTACCGCCGCGAACCCTTCAACTGGAAGCGCACCGAGCCAACGCTGGAAGACGCCTTCATCCATCTGATGTCGCAGTCGGAGGACAATTTCCAATGACCGCAAGCGGCGAGATATCTCGCCTGCAGCCGCGCGACTTCTGGGCGACGCGCATCCTCGCCGTGCTGATGAAGGAGTTCGTGCAGCTGACGCGCGACCGCCTGACCTACGCGATGATCCTGATGGTCCCGGTGATGCAGCTCCTGTTGTTCGGTTACGCCATCAACACGCAGCCGCGTCACCTGCCCATGGCGGTCCTGGTGCAGGACGACGGACCGCTGGCGCGTTCGACGCTCGCCGCCTTCGTCAACACGGGCTTCTTCGACGTGACGCATACCGCGCGATCCCCGGCCGAACTCGACGCACTGATCCGGACCGGCCAGGTTCAATTCGCGCTGACCATTCCCGGCGATTTTTCTCGCCGCGTGGCGCGAGGCGACGGCGCTCAGGTTCTGCTTGAGGCGGACGCAACCGATCCGTCCGCCACATCACCCGCGATCGCGGCCGCCTCGGGACTGCCGGCGGCGGCGCTGGTACACGACCTCAAGGGCGGACTGACGCCTCGCGCGGCGAAGCCTCAACCGTTCGAAGTGGTGGTGCACAACCGCTACAATCCCGAGAGCATCACGTCCTACAACATCGTGCCGGGCCTCCTTGGCGTGATCCTGACGCTGACGCTTGTGCTGATGACGGCCCTCTCGATGACGCGCGAGACGGAGCGCGGCACGATGGAATCGCTGCTGTCGACGCCGGCCCAGCCGATCGAGGTTATGGTCGGCAAGCTCGCGCCCTATGTCATGGTCGGCCTCATCCAGACCGTGATCATCCTGGTGGTGGCGCGCCTGCTGTTCCAGGTGCCGATGGCGGGCGGATGGATCGCGCTGTCGATCGGCGTCCTCCTGTTCATCACGGGCAGCCTGGCGCTGGGCTTTTTCTTCTCGACCCTGGCGCGCACGCAGCTTCAGGCGATGCAGATGACGGTCTTCTATCTCCTGCCTTCGATCCTTTTGTCGGGCTTCATGTTTCCGTTCCGGGGCATGCCTGGCTGGGCCCAGGCGATCGGCGAGGCGATACCGGTGACGCATTTCCTGCGCGTGGTGCGTGGGGCGCTGCTGAAGGGCGAGGGCGTCTCAACGCTGTGGCCCTCGCTTCTGGCGCTGGGAATTTTCGTCTGCGTCGTGACAGCATTGGCAATGCTGCGCTACCGCCGCACGCTGGACTGAAACGAAATCGCCGGACATCCGTGGGTCTGGAGCTCCACGGACGTCCGGCAGTCATGCTCTTCCCCCGAGGCGGGCGCGGCAAAGATCTTCCGTCCCCACTCACTCGCCTCGCTTTATTTCGCCCTCTCCTTATTTCGCGGGGGCCGAAGCTCCCGCGCCAACATTCCTTGCGTGCCGCGACAGCCGCGCGGCCCACGGGCTATACGGTTTCATCGCGACACGCTCGGCGGCGAAAGCCTCCGCCGTCGATTTCATTCCGGCCCGCATCGCTGCATGCAGCAGCGTGAGCGAAAGCACGTCCCGCTGCGCATGGCTGCCGCCGAAACGCTGCGCGATGCCGCGGATGTTGGCCAGCTTCTCGACCGCCTCCGCGTGACGCCCGTTGGTGAAGGCGATGAACGCCTCCGCCGCCGGCAGTCCGACTTCGCGGGTCATCGCGGCATTGTCGCCCATGCCATGCGCGGAGCGGCGCATCGAGTCGAGCATGCGCTCGGCGTCATGGCTGCGTCCGGCGCCAAGGAACGCCATCACGGCGTGAAGATCGTTGAAGGCATAGACGCCGTCATCGATCGTCCGCTCCCAGGCCTTCGCTAATCGCTGAAAGCGGTCGCCGACATCGACGCCTTCAAGCTGCAGCCGCCACAGCAAAGCCGAGGCGTCCAGCATTTCGAGGACGATATTGGCCTCGTCCTTCGGCCGGATCCGCTCGTCATAGAGCTTCAGCGCCGCCTTGTGGTCCTCGCGGTCGAGATGCAGCAGGGCGAGGTGCCACCAGTTGTGATAGGCAAAACCGCAATCGGTCGACCAGCCATCGGCCGTGCCTTCGAGCCAGCCCCTGCCCTCATCGACATCGCCACGCATTTCGTGGACGTGGGCAACCGCATGCGCGGCCCATGCATCGGCAGGTTCGGACTCGATCGCCTCGACGCCCATCGCTTCGGCGCGAACATAGTCGCCGCACTCCTCCAGCCCGAACGCGGCCATGCCGAGGATGGCGTGCCAGGCTTCATCGCCATGGCGATGCGCGCGCATCGCCTGCATCGGCCAGTCGCGCAGATCGAACTGGCGGCCGGTGAAGAAACATCCGACATGGCCGTTCTGCAGCGCCAGCACGTCGAGCGGATATTCCTGGGCAAGCCGGCCGAAGATCGCCGTGCCCTCGTGGAAGCGCCCCTCGGCCCAGGCGATGGCCCCGGCGAAGTGGCCGCGTTCGCGGTCGTTCATTGGCGAGGCAGCCGCCGCGCGAAGGCTGCGCGCCACCTCGTCGGCATAGAGCCGGTCGGTCAGCTGGGCGAGCACGACGGCGCGGGTCGTCCAGGCAAGGCTGAACTGTGGATCGAGATCGAGGGCCCGGTCGAGCGTCGCGATCGGGTCGCCGTGATAGGTGCGGATCTGGCGCAGCGCCTCGCCGAATGTCTCAGCCGCCTGCCGCGAGGAGGTCGAGAGCGCGTTTCCATAGATGTCCTTGGTCATCGCAAATGTCCTTCGGGCCCGGCGGCGCGGACCGCTAGAGACCTCGCGCCGCCGGACACCCGTTTTCTGGAATTCAGGGTTGGCGTTTCAGGCGAAGTTGAGCGTGGAAGGACCCACAAGGATCCCGATCACGAACAACGTGGCGGCGCAGATCGCAGACAATTCTACGACCAGCGAGGCCGTGGCAATGTGCTTGAGCATGGGGAGGTCTTGGCTTTCTCTTCTTATCGGCGGCTTCAGGTCCGCTCTATGAGAAGGATTATGTGGCGGGCGCACACATGAATTGGAAGACGCATATCGCAGATGCAGCGCGATCTTTTGTGACATGAAATCAAGCAATAATGGCGGTTACACCGGCGACCGCAGAGCATGCTGACAAGAACCGTTCTACAAACCAGTTTCCTGCCTGAACGTCAGGCCGGTCCGGTTTCGCGCTCGCCATACTGCTGCGAACCGAAGGACAGCATGAGCTTGCGTTGTTCCGACCGCGGATCGTTCTCGACGCGCGGTCCGGCCGGGCTCTCGTCCCAGATCATCGTCGGCCGCGCCGCCGAATTGTACTTCGGCCAGGTCGGCGTCTTGCCGCCATTGGGATCGCCATTGCGGGCGAAGCTGGCCCAGGCCGCGCTCATGCGGTCAGAGAGCACCTGCGCCGAGGCGGTCGGTTCGCCGCCGATCGAGGTCCCGTTCGCCAGGGTGTCGAACACGAACGGTATCTCCGACGCATGCGGCGTGTGATAGCGCCCACCCTCGACCGGCGTGGCGCGGTAGAACTGGTAGACCCATACCGGGGCCGCATTCTGGTCGGCCTTGCGGCCGGCGAGAATTGTCGTGTCGAGGAAATAGCCGCGGTCGGTCGAGGCCATGTAGAGGATCTCGTCGCGCTTCGCCCGCGGGTAGATGCGGCGATACATGTCGATCGTTCCTGGTCCCCCGCCTCCCGGAACCAGCGCCTGCACCCGTTGCTGGAGCGAGGCCTCGTCGAGGTTGACGATATTGGGATCGCCGCCGAGGAAGACCGATGCTTCCGTCCGGTTCGAGCCTACGATCATCGGCACATTCGCGGACATTGCCGGAGCGGCGGGATCGAAGGGATGAGCCGGGAAAGAAGGTGAGCCGATCACCGGCCGGAACTGGCCCGAGCCGCTGGTGGCCGTGGGAACGGCGGCGAGAAGCTCGTCCTGGCTGACGCTCCACAGCTTCGAGATATCGGACTTCGGAATGTTCAGCGCCTTGAGAAGTTTCTCGGTGCGCTCCAAGCCGACAGCAGGCGTATCGAGCCGCAGTTGCGAGCCCGACTCGACGACGCAGCGATGAAACAGGCCCTGTGCGGGCGTCATCGCCATCATCGAAGAGGTTTTTCGTCCGCCGCCGGACTCCCCGAAGATCAGCACGCGCTTTGGATCGCCGCCGAAGCCGGCGATGTTGTCCTTCACCCATTGCAGCGCCTGCACGCAGTCGAGCATGCCCACGCTGGCGGCGTCGCGGAACTCGCCGCCGCCGAGATCGCCGAGATAGAGATAGCCGAACACGTTGAGGCGATGGTTGATCGTCACGACCACCACGTCCTGCTTCGAGGCCATCCTGACGCCGTCATACCAGGCCGACGAGCCCGAGCCGGTCGAGAACCCGCCGCCATGCAGCCAGACCATCACCGGGCGCTTCGCTCCGTCGAGCCCGGGCGTCCAGACGTTGAGCACGAGGCAGTCTTCCGACTGCTTGCCCGTCGGCGCGTTGTTGATCAGCGGCCGCGGGGTTCCCGGCGCCGGAGCGGGCGGAGGCGGCGCCGTTGACGGCCTGCCCTGCGGCGTCGGCGGTCCATAGGCGATGGTCTCCTTGACGCCGGTCCACGGGACAGAAGGCCTGGGAGCGCGGAACCTGTTCTGGCCGCCAGTAGAGGCGCCATAGGGGATGCCCTTGAAGACGCGAACACGACCTTCAACCAGGCCCTGCACCTTGCCCGCCGAGGTCTCGACGACTGGCGCTCCACTCAGACCGGCCGATGTCGGGGTCGTGCAGGCGGCAAGCCCTCCGGCAAGGCCGGTCATCAGGACCGAGCGACGGCTGAAGCTGCGCGGCAGGATCAGATGGGTCATGGACGGTCTCCTCAGCTTTTCTTTTCCCGAAGGGGTAAGTCTCGCCCGGCGTGGCGTCAAACTCCGGCCGACTGTGGCGCCGCTGCACTGCACCTGCTGCGTGTTTGAGGTTTCAGGAAGCGAGGGAAGCGGCTAGTCCTATGGGCTTCCCCGGGCATGCCGCTGGCGACAGGCGCGACCCGGACTTGGGGCGACGGGATGCTGGTTCGGATCATTCACTTCATCGTCGGCGCGGCGCTGGCGGGCGGCGGGGGTTTCCTCGTCTGGATCGAACGCGCCCGCGCGGCCTCGCTCTTTCCCCCCGATGCCGCCGGCGCGCCGTGGTTGCTGATTGCAAGCGTGCTGGGCGTCGCCACAGGGCTCGTCTTCCTGGTGACCGCGGTGCTGCCGCGCGCCGACCGCTCGGCCCGTCTCGCCGCCGAGGCCGCGCGCCGCGAGGAGACCCTCAACGCCGCCGACGCCTTCTATGCCGAGCGCTCGCGCGCCGCCGACCGCGACTGGCGCTCTGGCGAGCTGCCGCCGGCTCCGCGACCCGCGCCGGAACCTGCGCGGCAAGCTGCACCCACGCCCGAGCCCGCGGCTGCTCCGCGGCCTCCGCTTGACCTCACTCTTCCGGCGCCGGCGCGGCCATCCGCCGTCAAGCCGGTCGCTACGTCCGCGCCCCCCGAAGGCACACCATTCCCCTCTACCGCCACACTTACGCCGATCCCCAGATCATCCGACCCGCCACCGCCTGTCGCCGCGCCTCCGCCGCTCTCGCCACCCCTCGCTCTCAGGCCTGCGCTCGCGCCCGCCCCCGCCGCGACACCCTTCGCCGCCATCCGCGCCGCGCTTGCCGAGGGACGCCTCGCGGAGGCCGACAGGCTGCTTACCGTCGAGCGGGAGAAGGCGCAGGGCCTGCCGCTGGCCGAACTCACCGGCCTCGCGGGCGACCATGCTGCAGCGGCGGGGCGCACCAGCAACGCGAAATGGCTGTGGCGTCTGGCGCTGAAACGCTTCGGCGAGCTCAACGCGATGGACTCGCCCGCAGCGCGCGAGGTCTCCGAAAGATTGCGGCTCGCCGACTAGTGAACACAGCAGGCGCGTTGCGCCGCTTGACGTCGGGACGTCAGCGCGTCTCTGATGGCCCGTGCTCGCGCCAAGGCTTCTGCACGCCGACGCTGTGAAGGAGCCGAACGTGAAATCTGCCGTTCGCCCTATAGGGATCGCCGTTATCGCGCTGGTTGCGGGGCTCTCGGGGGCCGAGCGATCTCTCGCCCAGAACCAGAAACTGAAGGCTGTCGATGTCGAGCTGGTTCTGGCGGTCGATATTTCGCAATCGATGGACGAGGAGGAGCACACGCTGCAGCGGATGGGGTATGTCGAGGCCTTCCGCCACAAGGATGTGATCAACGCGCTTCTCTCGGGTCCAGAAGGGCGCATCGCGGTGACCTACATGGAGTGGGGCGGCACCTATGATCCCTACCAGCTCATACCGTGGACCATCATCGACAGCGAGAAGGCCGCCCATGCTTTCGCCGACAAGCTCGCCGACGAGCCGATCACCAGCGAACAGCGCACCTCGATCTCGAACGCGCTGATTGGAGCAGTCAGGCTGATCGAGGGCAACGACATTGCCGCGCACCGCAGAGTGATCGATGTGTCGGGCGATGGCGCCAACAATGCGGGGCCGCCGGTGGAGGACACGCGCGACAAGGTGCTGAAGCGCGACATTGTCATCAACGGCCTGCCGATCATGCTCAACAAGCCGAAGCAGTACTACGATATCGACCACCTCGACCGGTACTACAAGAACTGCGTGATCGGCGGGCCGGCGGCGTTCATCGCACCGGTGTTCAAACTCGACCAGCTTTCCGCCACGATCCGGAAAAAACTCGTGCTGGAGATCGCGGGTCTTGAGGCCGATCCGTCCGCCCTGCCCGGCTCGCCGCCGGTTCAGTTCGCGGATGCCGGTCCGTCGCCAAGCGATGGCGGCGCCGGGCTCTCACGCGTGCAACTGAAAATCCCGGCCGAAAAGACCGACTGTTTCGCGGGCGAGAAGGCGATGGGCGACCGCGGCGGACGCGGCCGGTTCCAGGACCAGTAAGCGAGCCGCGTTGCGTTGTCCTAGAGCCATCCCCGACGCTTGAAGTAGAGATAGGGCACCAGCGCTGAGAGGATCATCAGAACGATCGCCAGCGGATATCCCAGGACCCACTTCAGTTCCGGCATGACTTCGAAGTTCATGCCGTAGATGGAAGCGACGAGGGTCGGCGGAAGAAACATCACGGCGGCGACCGAGAAAATCTTGATGATCTCGTTCTGCTCGAGGTTGATGTACCCGAGCGCCGCATCCTGAAGGAACGATGTCGTCTGGGTGATGTAGGAGGCGTGATCGGTCAGCGACTGGATGTCGCGCGAAACGCTTCGCACGTGCTCGCGCCACTCCCTATCGCTCTTGGAGTCAAAGACTGCCGAACAATAGCTCATCATCCGGCCGAGGCTGACGAGGCTGTCGCGCACCTTGGTGATGAGATTCTGGTTGAGGGCTAGGCGCGCGAGAAGTTCGTGCAGGACAACCGAAGACGGGCCGCGCCGGTTGGTCGCGGTCTTCATGCGGAAAATGGTGCGGGACAGTGCGTCGACGTCGGCGCCGCTCCGCTCCAACATTTCGGCGGTGCGATCGATGATGCTCTCGACGATGCCGATAAGGGCCTGCGAGCCGGTCATGCAGGCTGTCGCATGCTTTTCGGCATAGGCGGCGAAGGCGATGAACGAGCGGGGATCGCTGTAGCGCATCGTCACCAGCCTCTGAGGGGTCAGGATGAAGCTGATCGGCGCGCTTTCCGGCTCCTCGCTTTCAGATTTCCAGACGACGTTCGCCGTCATGAAAATCGCGCTCTCTTCACGATAGAGCCGGCTCGACGGCTCGATATCCTTCATTTCCTCCGGCGTCGGCAGGCTCAGACCGAGCCCGGTTTCCAATGCCTTCTTTTCTGGGGCTGTCGGGCGCACCACGTCGATCCAGACCACGCGCTCTGGGACTCCGGCGGCCGATTCAGATTGGAAATCGATCATGCGGCGCAGGGCCGCGTCGAATGCACGGATCATCGCTCGCTCCATCGCCGGCCGCTCCGACCGCGTGGAATGAGCCCTCAGACTAGCATCCCGTGAGCGGACCGGGCGGCACGCGTTTTCGGCTCAAAGAGTCGAATGGCATTGCTACCTCTAACATCGCGAGCCGCACATGGGCCCGGAGCTTCGATCTGTCAATGGTGGTCAAGCCCGGCGAACTAACCGCGATGGGCGCGCGGTCTGGAAAAGATCACGGCTCGCCAGCCAGTGAGGCCAGCGAGCCGCGTTACAGGCTCGGGGGGAGTTCCGTTATTTCGAGATTCGCAGCTGCGAGATCGATGTCGCGATTGATTTGAACGCCGCCTTCATTTCATCCGAGTTGCTGGCGAGGAAGGCGTGTTGAGCATCGGTGGCGCAATAGTTCATGAAGGCCTCCGCATCGCCGCCAACGGTTAGCTCGAAGCCCACCGTGTAGACGATGACTTTCTGCGCCCTCATGTTGTCGCAGATGCTTTCAGCCTGATCGAACGGAGCGGTGGTGGCGTTGCATGTGCCGCGGTCGGAGTTGTTGCTGACGCCGTAGTTGCTCGACACGACGCCGTTGCAATGCGCGGTGTTGAATTCCCCGTCGGTCATCAACACCACGACCTTGGCGAGATCTTTCGTACCGTAGGCGGAGGGCTTGTTCTTCGCTTCCGGCCAGAGATAGCCCCAGTCGGGCGAGACCATGTACCAGCCCCAGGCTGCGCCGATGTGGCCAGCGGTCGAGCCGGCGATCTTCATGCCTGTGGATTCCGCGATCCGCTCCTTGAGCAGGGTCTTGTCGTCGGTCAGCGGCGTAATGATGTTCGCGGTCTCGCAGTAGATATTGGAGCCTGTGCCAGCATAGTCACGGCCGAGGAATGTGTCGCTGGGCGCCGCATCCGTGTAAAGGTCCGAGCCGACGCGTTCGCTGACGCAATCGCTGATCGGCCGGATGACATTCGAGCCGCTCATGTTGGTGAAGCGATACTTTGCACAGCCCTGAACGAGGCACTGCGATAGACCGCCCGACGAATAGTTCGAGTAGTTCGGTCCCACCGAGCCGGTCAGGATGAAGTCGTTGCCCGAGACCCCCTCGACCGGCCAGGACGAGTTGCCGGACTGGTTGAGCGAGGTCATCCCACCAACGCTCGAAATCTGGGTGTATTCGCCGTTCGACAGGCCATGGCTGGCGGCGGTGACGCGCACCTCGCAGGTGTCGGTGAAGCACTCCTGGATCGTGCCGCCGGTGGCCGCGGTGGTGGTGTAGTTGGGGCTGCCGATCGTCGGCCCGACAACGGTGAGGAAGGCCGCTGTGGACGTGGGCGCGGTAGGCGAGCTTGTCACCTCCCACGGGCTGCCGGCTGCGTTGTTGAGCGTGCTGTAGGGCGAGCCGAAGCCGGTGAGATGGACCCAATCGCCGTCGGACAGGTTGTTCGACCCGCTGTTGGACAGGCGCATCTGGCAGAGCGAGTTGAGGCATTCCTGTACGCGCCAGCTGGTGCCGTTGGTGCTACCAGCGGGCGGCGTGACGTATGTGCCGCTCGTATCCTGGAGGTCGAACGTCACGGTCGTCGTGCCGGCCCGGTTGGCGAGCTTGTAGGCCTTGTTTTTGTACGAGGCGAAGCTGCCGTCGGCCGAGCCAGACGAGGGCGTGTAGATGCCGACCGTGTCGCCGTTGATAAGCGCAGTGGGCGTGCCGGTCACGGTGAGCCGTACGCGGCCCGACACTTTCGAAATCGTCGAGACGGTGAATTGCGAACCGGTCCGCCAGGTCGCGCTGACCGAGGTGACCGCCGACCCGTTCTTCCAGGTCGCCGCCGTGATCGCAGCCGCAGGCGTTACGGTTCCCCTGATGTCGTCGGCAAAATCGCCCACATAGACGTCATTGGCCCATGGAACGATCGCGACGCGCGAATAGTACGGCGTCTGCAGGTCGTTGACGACGGTGTCGATGAGATCCGTCGCGGCCACACGCAGCGTATCCATGCGCGTGCCGTCCATCGACCCGGTGACGTCGAGCGCCAGAGCGACTTCGACGTTGTTGCCGCCTCTCTTCACCTCGCTCTCGGCCGACACCTTGACGTTCGGCTGGCCGACCAGTGGCATGAAGTAGGTGTTGATGGTGACCTGACCCTTGAGCAGGATCGTGTCGTTGTCGTTCTCAAGGTCGAGCGTAATCGGGCCCTCGTGATCGCCGTGGAAATTGGCGTTGACGAAGGTATGGGCGACGAGGTTGAGGTCAGCGTTCTCGTCGGTCGTCGAACCGACCGCCAGGGCCGCAGCATCGAGCGCGGCGCTGAGTTCGTAGCGCGCCAGAAAGGCGCGGCCGCCATCGATCGCGAGGCCGGTGCACACGGTGAGCGGCACTACCATCAGCGCGAACTGCATGGCGAATGCGCCCTTGCGGTTCCCGAGGAAACTCCTGATCGACCCCAGCATGGTAGCCTGCCTTTTCAATCGCCGGCGTGAAGCCGGCTTTCCCGTCTCAAATCCGGTCGTCATCCGCCGGCGAAATACTTGATGCTGCCGCCGTCTTCCGTCTGGCCATCCATGGCAACCACGCGCTGCATGCGCGGCCGGGTGAAAGCCTCACGCTCGATCGCCATCGTCTTGCCGCCGAACAAGCTCGAAAGGACACTTTCATAGGTGTAGCGGACGCCGACGCGGATCACCGTCTCGTCCTGGGCACCCATGTCCTTGGTCTCTTCGACCTTGAAATCGATGGGGACGCCGGCGACCCGGCGCCAGTACATTGTGGGCGTAGCGTCTTCGCCCTCGAAGCCGACAGAGGCAATGTCGAGATCCAGATTGTCGGTGGTGTCGAGCGGCTTCATCATGTGGACCGACGCGTTGTAAATATCGGTGAGTCCAGCCTCGGTGAGCGTTTCCTCGCGCGAGATCAGGTCAGCGACCTGGTGCACGTAACGCGTGGCGTCGTCGGCGGCGCGGAAGCGGAACGACATCTCAAGCACGCCCATGACAAAGAAGATCAGCGCGGGCGCGATGAGCGCGAACTCGGTCGCCGCGATGCCGCGCTTGTCGGCAAGGAACCTGGCGGAAAGGAAACTGGGGAGCCTGGACCGCATGAGCATCATCCGCTGAAGGGTTCGTTTTTGACGATGCAGTAGCTGTTCACGATCGCAGGCATGTCGGGGCCCATGCGGAACAGCTTGTCCATGAACGGAGTGATGAACTGGTGATGGATAGCGGCGCGCACCACCGAATACTGATTGGCTTTGCCCGGTTCGAACACGAAGTTGGTCGGATTGCCGTCCTCGTCGAATTCGGGCGGTGGATAGGTGATGTCGTTGAGGTCGTCGAAGGCGCGGACATCGAAGGCGATCGCTTCGCAGTCGATCATCGGGCCGGCGTGGTCGCAGACTTCGTCGCGGAAGGCGGTTTCCATGTCGGCAGCGGTCTGGACCTCGCCCGTCTGCAGGTTGCGGGAGGCCTCATAGACAACGTGATTGAGCGCGTAGCACTTGTACTGGTAGAGCACGAACTCAACCAGGCCCATGACGAGCATGAAAAAGACAGGGGCGAGCAGCGCGAACTCGATCATCACGTTGCCCCCCTCCGCTTTGGAGAGGCGTTTTTTCGTCCTCATTGGTTGTCCCGCCTAGTTATTGACGGACACTGTGCAGCTTCAGATTTAATTATCCGCTGAGACCGCCAGGGAATTTGACGGAAGTCCGCCGAACCGCGTTTACGCCTCGTTCACCGCCGGCTCTCCGACCGGCTCGGGAACGGCCCCCGCCCTCTCTCGGCTGCGTTGCGCTGGACCTTCGGCGCGCGCGGTCTTAGTTAAGACCATGCCTCGCATCGTCACTGCCGCGGTCATACTGATCGGAGATGAGCTCCTCTCCGGGCGCACCCAGGACTCAAACCTGAAGACAATCGCCGAATTCCTTAACCCTCTGGGCGTCGAGGTGCGGGAGGCCCGGGTGATCGCCGACGTTCACGACACGATCGTTTCGACCGTCCAGCATCTGCGGAAAACTCACGATTACGTCTTCACCACTGGCGGGATCGGCCCGACCCATGACGATATTACCGCCGACGCCGTGGCGGCCGCCTTCGGCCGGCCGATCGATGTGCGCGCCGATGCGCTGGCGATCCTGAGGCCCTGGTATGAGGCGCGCGGACAGGAGATGAACGAGGGCCGCGTGCGGATGGCGCGGATACCGGAGGGGGCGGAACTGATCCTTAATCCTGTCTCGGCCGCGCCAGGCTTTATGCTTGGCAATGTGTTCGTGCTGGCGGGCATACCCTCGGTGATGCGCGGCATGCTGGAGGATGTGGGACACCGGATCCAGGGCGGCGCGGTGGTTCACAGCCACACGGTAAGAGCGGCCGGCGTGCGCGAGGGCGAGATCGCCGAGCCGCTGGGCGCGCTGGCGAAGGCGCGGCCAGAGGTGAGCTTCGGCTCCTATCCCTGGATGCGGCTGAAGGGAAAATCGGTGGAGTTCGGCGTCAATCTGGTTGCGAGAAGCCGCGACGCCGACGTGATCGCCGCGTGCGTCCATGCACTGTCGGAGATCGTACGAGCGCAGGGC
>Ga0210377_10001827_pt1 | contig 19029 bp, 17 predicted proteins | sample PLM4_65_b1redo_FD_155480 | JGI IMG/M metagenome (GOLD analysis project Ga0210377, IMG submission 155480) | Groundwater sediment microbial communities from an aquifer in East River, Colorado, USA - PLM4_65_b1 redo | ecosystem: Environmental > Terrestrial > Soil > Riparian zone | place: USA: East...
CCGATCGGGATCGGGCCGAGCTTGCCGAGTGACACGAACGACGCCGAATATCCGCCGTCGGGAGGAAAGCCCGCGTTCGCGAAGTAGCGTGTGCGCGCCTCGCCCACGCTGAGTGCCAGATCCGCCGTCGCCATCGCCTACCTCCTGCTCTCGTTCGTCGTGCCGATGCCCTCGATCGCAAGCTCGAGCGCTCTGCGCAATCCGGGCTCGACGCTCTCGCGGGCGAGCATGCCCGTGCCGAGCCAGCCGAGCGTCCAGTACGCGTAGTGCGCGAACAGCGCCATCGCCGCGCGCGCCGGCGTGAGGTCGGAGCGAACCTCGCCGTGCGCCTGCGCCGCCGCGACCAGATCCGCCACGTGCTCCGCGAATTCGTGCGTGAGCCGGCCGAGCCCGCCCGGATCGTGCGTCCGGAAGAACAGCTCCTGAACGATCGACTTCGAGAGTGCGTGGTCACGCGCGTAGTACGCCGTGAAGCGCCCGAACAGGCACATCAGCTGCCCGACCAGGCCCGTGGTTCGCGCAGCCTCCGCCTTGCCCGCCGCGAACAGGCGCCGCGCGTCGGCCTCGAAGGAGAGAAACAGCAGCTCGCGCTTGTCGCGCACGTAGAGGAAGAGCGTTCCCGTGCCGATTCCGGCGCGCTCGCAGATCTCGCGCGCGGTCGTCGCTTCGAAGCCCTTCGCCCGGAACAGCTCGCGCGCGGCCGCGGTGATCCGCGCCAGCTTCTCGCGCTTGTTCCGCTCCCGCAGTCCGATCGCCGCTTCGGGCATGATCCCCTCTCTGAACATGATCAATTATGAACATGTTCAGTTTCGAGCGCAAGCCCGGGGCAGCGAGCGCTCTAGAGCGACGCGAGCTCGACCGGAATGCCGGTCATGAAGGCTTGGCTCGAGAGCGGCTCGAAGGAATCGGGGCCGATCGGCAGCAGCACGTTCGCGTTCACACCCGGAGTGCGCGCGGCGAACTTCATTCCGCTCACCCGGCGGTGTCCCCAGCCGTGCGTGAGCGCGACTACGCCCCGCATCAACGTTTCGTCGTGCTCGATCTCGAGCTCGAGCGCGCCGTGCTCGTTCCAGACGCGCGCCTTCGCTCCCGACGCCAGGTCGCGGGCCGCCGCGTCTTCGGGGTGCACGTAGAGGCGGTTCCGATCGCGCTCGCCGCGCTTCATCGCGGGAACGTTCGCGTACCAGCTGTTGTGCATGTACGGGTCGCGCCGGGTGATCAGCTTCAAGCGCGCGAGCCCCTCCGCTTCGAGCTCAGCGAAGATGCTCTCCGCGCGCGCGAGCGCGGCGCCGAAGGCCGGCGGGCAGCAGTCGACCTTGCGGTCCCTCGTCTGCAGCTGCTTCTCGTAGAAGCGGCCCGGGGTGAGCGGCTCGAACCGGATGCCGTGCGGATTCGCGCGCAGCTCCGCGAGCGAGTGTCCACGTGATTTCAGCATGTGGTCGATGCGGCCCCACAGATCGGGCGCTGGGCCTTGGTCGAGCGGGCTCTTCAGACACAACTCTTGGGCGAGCCGCGCGAAGATCCACCACTCCTCGCGCCGCTCTGCTTGCGCAGGAACGACGGCCTCGGTGAACTGGATCCACGGCTCGTGCTGCAGTCCGAGGCCGGTGATGTTCACGTCTTCGCGCTCGAACATGTCGGTCGACGGCAGCAGCCAGTCGGCGTACTCGCCCGTCGCGTTCGAGTACAGGTCGATGCAGACGAGCAGCTCGAGCGACTCGAACGCCTCGCGCATTCGCGCCTCGCCGCCGATCGAGAGCAACGGATTTCCCGCCACGACGATCAGCGCGCGCACGGGCTCTTCGGCGTCGAGGATCGCGTGCGAGAGCAGGTTTCCCGGGAGCGATCCCTTGCGCAGCCGACCGAATTCGGTGTCGGCGAAGGATTGGTCGAACTCGCGACGGCCCGCCTTCGCGGCCTCGTAGAAGCCGACCGAGAGGATGTTCCCGCCGCGCCGGTCGAGATTTCCGGTCGCGAACGAGAGCATGTGCAGGAGCCAGTATCCGAGCGTTCCCTGCCGGCCCATGTTCACGCCCGTCGAGAGATGCACCGAGCAGCTCTTGGCGGAGGCGATCTCGCGCGCGAGCCGACGCACCGTCTCGGCCGGAACGCCGGTGACGCGTTCCGCGCGCTCCGCCGGATAGCGCGCGACGAAGGCGCGCAGCTCGTCCACGTGCGCGCCGCGCGCCGAAAGCGTCGCTTCGTCGAGTCCGCCGATCCGATCGAGCTCATGCAGCAGCGCCGCCATCAGGTACACGTCCGTGTCGGGCCGGATCAGGATCGTCTCGCCGGGCTCGGCCGACTCGCTGTCGCGCGGGTTCACGAAGTAGAGCTTCGCGCCGCGCTTGCGCGCGTCCTTGAACGCGCGCGCCGGGTCGGCGATCGAGATGAAGCTGCCGTGCGAGACGCGCGGGTTCGCGCCGAAGACGAGCAGGAGCTCCGTGTGCGCCAGGTCCGGGATCGGGTGGATCGTGCTCGAGCCGAAGACCGCCTCGCTGCCCGCGAACTTGTTGGCACAATCCTGTGTACCCGAGCTGAACGAAAACCGGCTGCCGAGCTGGGCGAAGAACGCGCCCGCGGCCGGGCCCGCGTGCGTGTTGAAGGCAGTCGGATTCCCGATGTACGAAGCCACCGCCCCCGGGCCGTGCAGCGCGATGATCTCGCGCAGCCGCGTTCCGATCTCCGCGGTCGCCTCGTGCCAGGAGACGCGCTCGAGTCCCCCGTCCGGTCTTCTGCGCTGCGGGTAGTTCAGGCGGTCCGGGTCGTGGTGGATGTCGACGCCGGCGAGGCCCTTGTTGCAGGCGAAGCCGCGCGTCACGGGGTGCTCCCGGTCGGGGCGCAGGGATTCGAGACGGCCATTGCTCACCGACGCCAGCAATCCGCAGGCGGGCTCGCAGACGCGACAGAAGGTGTGGACCGTGCGCTCGCTCAAGTCGGCTCCTCCCGTTCGCAGCCTATCAAATCCCGGCTCGGTCGGACGCGCGCCAGCTCGAGACGCGTTCGATCTCGATGCGCAGCAGCCGCGGCTCGCCGCTCGTGAGGGGAACGCGGGTGTATTGCGGGTACTTCGCGCGCAGCGCGTCCAGCGCCTGCGGGTGCGCCGATGCGGGAACGAGCGTCGCCCGTCCATCGACCCGCAGCCACCAGAGCCGCTCCCAGTCGTCGTCGTAGTGGTCGAGAAGCAGGGCGACCCGCGCGTCGGCACGCAAGTTGCGCTCGCGCGCCAGCTCGGTGCCTCGCTTGGGTTTGCCGTCGATCGGCGAGAACAGCGCGGCGCCCGAGCGCGCGAAGACGATCGGCACGGGCGCCGGGCTGCCATCGGCGCCGAGCGTCACGAGCCGCGCAACCGGCCAGCGCGAGAGCAGCGCGTCGATCGCTTCGGGCTCGAGCTGCATCGTGGTGTCTAGTTGATCGCGTACGGCTCGGAGAGCGCGAAGGCGCCGACCTGCGCGTCGAAACGCTCGCCCTTGTCGGTCACCATCTGATACGTGCCGCTCATCGAGCCGAAAGGCGTGGTCAGGGGACACGCGGATGTGTACTCGAAGGCATCCCCGGGGCCGAGCACCGGCTGCTCACCAACCACGCCCGGCCCGCGCACCTCTTCGACGTGTCCCTCGGCATCGGTGATCAGCCATTCGCGCGAGACGAGCTGCACGGTCTCGCGACCCTCGTTCGAGATCTGGATCGAGTACGCAAAGAAATACTCGTTCATCAGCGGGCGCGAGCGCTCCGCAACGTACTTCGACGACACCTTCACGCGGATGCCACGCGTCAGCGCTTCCGAGCTGCCCACGCTCCCCTCCATTCCGTCCGCCGCGACGGGGGCGCATGGTACGATGCCGCTTGGCCGACGCACCAGAGGAGTTCCCGATGAGCGAGCTCGCGTTCCGAACCGCCGGCGACCTGTGCGGCCTCCTGCGCCGCGGCGAGCTCAAGAGCCGCGAGCTGCTCGAGATCCAGCTCGAACGCGTCGCGAAGCACGACCCGCGCATCAACGCCGTGGTCACGCTGGCTGCCGCGAGCGCGCGAGCACAGGCGGATGCGGCCGACCACGCGCTGGCGCAGGGTCGCTCGCTCGGCCCCCTGCACGGGCTGCCAATGACGATCAAGGACAGCTTCGAGACCGAGGGGATCCGGACCACCTGCGGGGCCCCGGAGCTCGCGCAGCACGTGCCGACGCGCGACGCGATCGCGGTTGCGCGCTTGCGCGCAGCGGGCGCGATCGTCTTTGGCAAGACGAATACGCCGTACATGACGAGCGATTGGCAGAGCTACAACGAGCTCTTCGGCACCACGCGCAATCCGTGGAACCTGGAGCGCACGCCCGGCGGCTCATCGGGCGGCGCGGCCGCGGCCGTGGCGGCGGGCTTCACGGCGCTCGAGCTCGGGTCCGACATCGGCGGCTCGATCCGCGTGCCGTCGCACTGGAGCGGCGTCTTCGGGCACAAGCCGAGCTACGGGCTGATCCCGCAGCGCGGGCACATCCCGTTCCCGCCCGGCTCGTTCTCCGAGCCCGACCTGAACGTGCACGGGCCGATCGCCCGCTCGGTCGAGGATCTCGAGCTCGCGCTCGGCGTGCTCGCGGGCCCGAACGACCTCGAGTCGACCGGCTGGCGGCTGGAGCTGCCACCGCCGCGGCGCTCGAGCCTGGGCGACTACCGGATCGCGGCCTGGCTCGACGACGCGGAGTTCCCCGTCGACTCCGAGGTCAAACGCGTCCACGCGGAGGCGATCGAGAAGCTGCGGCGCGCCGGGGCGAAGGTCGACGAGACCGCTCGACCGCCGATCCACTTGCGCGAGGTCTCGCGCATCTATCAGTGGCTGCTGATGCCGGTCATGGCCGCGAGCTTCCCGCCTGCAGCACTCGAGAGCCTGCGCAATCTGGTCGCGAGTGCCGCGCCCGGGGACGACACGGAGATGCTCTTCACCGCGCGCACGACGACCGCGAATCACCACGACTGGCTGGCCGCGCACGAGCAGCGCGAGAAGCTGCGCGCCCGCTTCGCCGAGTTCTTCGCCGTCTTCGACGCGCTGATCCTGCCCGTGAACTCGGTCGCGGCGATCCCGCACCAACAGGAGACTCCCTTCCCGATGCGCACGATCACGGTCAACGGCGCGCAGCGCCCCTACACCGACCTGTTTGGTTGGATCGCACCGGTGACCCTGTGCAAGCTGCCCGCGACGGTCGTGCCCGCCGGTCGCACGCGCGAGAACCTGCCCGTCGGCCTGCAGATCGCGGGTCCCTATCTCGAGGACCGCACGACGCTCGAACTCGGCAAGCGCATCTCCGCGGTGCTCGGAGCGTTCACGCCTCCGCCGGGATTCTGAAGCGCGTGACGGCAACGACGAGCGCGACCGCGCAGAGCGCCGCCGCGACGGCGTAGGTGCCCGGTCCGCCGAAGCGCGGCCAGAGCCCGGTCGTGAAGAGCAGCGGCGCGAGCACGCGCGCGAGCGCGGTCGCGCTCCCGTTCAGCCCCTGCGCCTCTCCCTGCGCGCCCTCGGCCGCGTGCGAGAGAAGTGCGGCGAGCGTCGGTGAGAGCAGTGCGAAGCCGATCGCGACCGGAATGCCCGCGGCGAGCACCCCCGCCCAGCTTCCGGCGAAGCCGAACGCGCCCAGGCCGGCGGTCATGAGCGCGCAGCCGGCGGCGAACAGGCTCGCGTCCGAGACGCGACCCGCGAGCGTGCGCAGAACACCGCCCTGCACGATCGCGGAGGTGATGCCCATGACGAAGAGCACGCCCGCGACACCGCGCGGCGTCGCGCCGAGCGCCGTCTGCGCGAAGAAGCCGAGCGTCGTGTCGACGGCCATGCGCGCGGTCGAGGTCAGGAAGCTGCAGATCAGGAATGGCGCGAGCGGCGCGGCAATCCGCGCGAACGGGACGTGCGCTGCGGCCTCGTGATCGCGCGCGGCGCGTGCCTCCGCGGTCAGACTCTCGGGCAACGCCAGCGAAACCACGACTGCGTTCAGGAGCCCGATCGCGCCCGACACGAAGTACGGCGCGCGCAGGCCGAGCGCGGCGTACGTGAGCCAGCCGATCAGCGGACCGAACGTCACGCCGAGTCCGATCCCTGCGCCGAGCGCTCCCATCCCCGAGCTGCGCTTCTCGGAAGTCGTGACGTCGGCGACGTAGGCAAACAGCGCCGGTAGCGCAGCCGCGGAGACGAGCCCGCCGAGCACGCGCGCTGCGAGCAGCTGCGCGAAGTTCTGGCCGAGGCCGAACAGGATGAAGCCCGCCGCGTAGCCCAGAAGACCGACCACGAGCGCCGGCTTGCGCCCGCGCGCGCTCGAGAACCGTCCCCAGAGGGGACTCGCGACGAACGACGCGAGCGGGTACGAGGCGAGCAGCCAGCCCGCGTTCGCGTCCGAGATGCCGAGCTCTCGGGTCAAGAACGGCAACACGGGAAACAGCACGCCGAGCCCGAGCATGAGCACGAACGCGGTGAGCGCGGCGAAGCCAACGGAGCGAGGCATGGGCGCGGGAGGGTGACACACGGGTCGGGCGCGAGAAAGCGCGCCGGGCGCGTAGAATCGACACGGTGACCAACTTCCCCCGTCCGATCCTGCAGGGCCACGGCGGCGCAGTCGCGGCCGGGCATCACCTGGCGACGCAAGCGGGCGCCGCGTTTCTTGCCGCGGGCGGGAACGCCGCGGACGCCGCGTGCGCGATCGGCTTCGCGCTGCAGGTGCTCGAGCCGCACATGAACGGTCCGGCGGGCGAAGTCCCCATCCTGGTGTACAGCGCGCGCGACGACCGCACGTTCGCGATCTCCGGTCAGGGGACGGCCCCGGCGGCGGCGACGTGCGAGCGCTTCGCCTCGCTCGGACTCGATCGCATTCCCGGCGACGGCCTGCTCGCCGCGACGGTGCCCGCCGCGCTCGACGCGTGGTGCCTGCTGCTCGCGGAGTTCGGAACGATGACGCTCGAGCAGGTTCTCGCGCCCGCGCGCACGCTCGCCGAGCGCGGCTTTCCGATGTATCCGTTCCTGCGCTCGGTGCTCTCCTTCTGCGAGCGCCGCTTCCGTGAGGAGTGGCCGACGAGCGCGGCGCTCTATCTGCCCCTGCGCGCCCTCGGAGAGCGGTTCGCGAACCCCACGCTGGCCGCGTTCCTCGAAACGCTGGTCGATGCGGAGCGCGCCTCGAAGGGCGGCCGGGAAGCGGGCATCCGCGCGGCACGCGACTCGTTCTACCGTGGCCGAGCCGCCGAGGAGATCGAGAAGTTCCTCTCGACACCGGTCGGTGACGCCAGCGGCGAGGCCCACGCGGGGCTGCTCACCGCGGGCGACCTGGCGCGTTACGAGGGCGCGATCGAGGAGCCGGTCAGTACCGGGTATCGCGGCGCGCGCGTCTGGAAGTGCGGGCCGTGGAGCCAGGGCCCGGTGTTCTTGCAGCAGCTCCGCCTGCTCGAGCGCTTCGACCTGGCGGCGATGGGCCAGAACTCAGGCCAAGCGCTGCACACCTGGCTCGAGTGCGCGAAGCTCGCCTTCGCGGATCGCGAAGCCTGCTACGCGGACCCACGCTTCGCGGACGTGCCGCTCGCCGAGCTGCTCTCCGACACCTACACCGAAACGCGCCAGGCGCTCGTAGACCCGGAACGCGCCTCGCTCGAGCTCCGGCCCGGCCTCGGCCGGCTGCCACGCGGCTGGCCGCTGGTGTCCGGTGAGCCTGCACCGTCGCAGGAGCCGCAAGCGCTGGCCGCGTCGCGCGGACGCGGCGACACGACGCACCTCGACGTGGTCGACCGTGACGGGAACTTCGTCTCCGCGACGCCGTCGGGCGCGTGGATCCCGTCGTCACCGGTGATTCCGGCGCTGGGCTTCCCGATCGGAACACGCGCGCAGATGTTCGTGCTCGATCCCGAGCATCCGAACGCCCTCGCGCCCGGCAAGCGCCCTCGGACCACGCTGACACCCTCGCTCGCGCAGCTCGCCGATGGCCGACGCCTCGCTTTCGGCACGCCGGGCGGCGATCAGCAGGACCAGTGGACGGTGCAGATGTTCCTGAATCTGGTCGACTTCGCCGCGCGCGATCTGCAGACCGCAATCGACGCACCCACGGTCCACTCGCTGCACATGCCGGATTCGTTCTATCCGCGCCTCTCCCAGCCCGGCGCGGTCGCAGCGGAGTCGAGAATCGCGGCGCAGGTTCTCGAGGAGCTCGAGCGCCGCGGCCACCGCATCCGCCGCGGCGGTCCGTGGGAGCACGGGCGTGTGCTGGCCGTCTCGCAGGATCCCAGGACGGGGCTCTGCGAGGCCGCCGCATCGCCGCGCTTCGCGATCGCCTCGGCGGCGGCGCTGGGCTGAGGCGCGCGGTGCACGAGGAACCGACCCGAGCGCTGCTCCACGCCCTGCTCGAGCTCTCCGCGAGCCTGTGCGTCGCGGACGTGAGCGAACGACTCGCGGAAGCCGCGCTGCGGCTCGCGGGCGCGTCGGGTGCGGAGCTCGTGCTCGACGCGTGCGACGCAAGCGCCGGGCTTCGAGTGACCACGGGCGACACGCGCGGCGAGCCCTCGATCCAGCTCGAGCTGCGCGCGCGCGGCGCGAGCTTCGGGCGGCTTTGCGTTTTCTCGGACACTCCGCTCGAAGACGCCGCTCGCAGCGCACTCCGCACGCTCGCCGCGCACGGCGAGATCGCGCTCTCGAACGCGCGCGCCCACGAGGCCGCGCTGATTCGCGCCGACCGCGACGCGCTCACCGGCCTCGCGAATCACGGCCACGTCTGGGAAGCGCTCGAGCGGGAGGCCAGCCGCGCACACCGCTACGGACGCGCGCTCGCCTTCGTCATGATCGACGTCGACCGGTTCAAGGCGTTCAACGACCGGCACGGACACCTGGCGGGCGATGCCGCACTCGCGCAGATCGCGACGCTCGTGCGCGAGCGCTCCCGCGCGAGTGACACCGCGGGGCGTTACGGGGGCGACGAGCTGGCGCTCGTACTGCCCGAGACGAGCGCCGAGGGCGCGATCGCCGTCGCCGAGAAGATTCGCGACGCCGCCCAGGCCCGCACCCTCGGCGCGACCGGCGGGTCGCTCACGGTGTCGGCCGGGGTCGCGTGCGCGCCGACCGACGGCAAGACGGCCGCGGATCTGGTGCGTGTCGCCGACGCACGGCTCTACCGCGCGAAGGCGGCAGGCGGGAACCGCGTCATCGCGTAGAATCGCCCCCGAGGAGGACCCGATGACGAGCTCGATGCAATTCGGCGCCACGCTACCGCAGATCAAACGCAGCTGGCCGGAGGCGCGCGCGGTCGCCGAGGAGCTCGATCAGCTCGGCTTCCACTCGGCCTGGGTTTGCGATCACGTGTACGGGGTGCCGGCGCCGAATCTGCCGATCTTCGAGGCGTGGACGGAGCTGGCCGCCGTCGCCGCGATCACCTCGCGCCTGGAGCTCGGCACGCTCGTCACGCCACCGTTCTTCCGCAATCCGGCCCTGTTGGCCAAGCAGGTCGCCACGCTCGATCACATCTCCGGCGGGCGCGCGATCGTCGGCCTCGGCGCGGGCTGGTTCGAGGCCGAGTTCACCGGCACCGGCTGCGCGTTCCCGAAGCTCGGCGAGCGCATGAAGGCGCTGGAAGAGACGGCGATCCTGCTGCGGCGGCTGTGGAGCGAGGAGCGCGTGACGTTCGCGGGGCGTCACTTCCATGTGTCGGACGCCTGGTGCGAGCCGAAGCCCGTGCGCCGCACGCCGATCCTGATCGGCGGCGCGGGCGAGAAGGTGCTGCTGCGCATCGCCGCACAGCACGCGGACATCTGGAACAACCTCGCCGTCTTCCAGTCCCAGCTCGGCGCGAAAATCGAAGCGCTGCGCCGCCGCTGCGACGACGTGAAGCGCGACATCGCCGAAATCCGCATTTCGCAGCAGTGCGTCGTCGTGATCGAAGCGGACGAGCAGCGCGCGCGGGCTTCGCTCGAGAAGGCCAAGAAGGTCTACGGCGGCCACATGGGTGCCTCGCTCGAGGAGCACGGGATCTGGGGCTCGCCCGAGCGCGTGATCGAGGGCATCGAGAAGCACCGCAAGCTCGGCTGCGGCCTGCTGGTGATCGAGTTCTTCGGCCGGGACACGCGCGTTCCCGCGCGCCTCTTCGCCGAGCGCGTGCTGCCCGCCTTCGCGCGCGCTTGACGCGCTTCGAACGCGATACCGCCGTCGCGCTCGCCGCCGACGGCGGTTACGACGTGCGAATCGACGGGGCCTGGTGGATCGTGATGGGCCCGAACGGCGGCTACGTGGCCGCGCTCGTGCTGCGCGCGCTCGAGGCCGCGGTCGGCGACGCGACGCGCAGCCCGCGCTCGCTCACGCTCCACTACGTCACGCCGGGCGTGGCAGGGCCGGCGCGCGTGCACGTTCGCATGGAGCGCAGCGGCCGCTCGCTCTCGTCGCTCTCGGCGCGGCTCGAGCAGGACGGTCGGATCGTCGCGCTCGCGCTCGCGTCGTTCGGACGCTCCCGCGGCTCGCTCGAGTTCCAGGACATCCACATGCCCGAGGTCGCGCCGCCCGAGACCCTGCCCGAACGCGAGACGATGCATGGACGAACGGTGCCGATGCGAGCGCGCTTCGACACGCGGCCGGCGCTCGGATCGACGGAGCCCGGTGCGGCTTCCCGTTCGGTCAGCGGCGGCTGGCTGCGCCTGGCCGAGCCGTTCGTACCCGACGCGCCGGCGCTCGCCATGTTCTGCGACGCGTGGCCGCCGACGATCGCGCAGCGCCAGGCTCTCGGGCCCGACGGCCTGCGCGGCGTGCCGACCATCGACCTGACCGTGCATTTTCGCGCGCCCGTCCCCGCGGACGCGCGCCCCGACGACTTCTACCTGTGCGTCTTCCGCAGCCAGACCGCGCGCGACGGCTTCCTGGAGGAGGACGGCGAGATCTGGACCCGCGGCGGCATTCTGCTCGCGCAGAGCCGCCAGCTCGCCATGCTGATCTGACGCGGTCGCGCGCCTCAGCGCGGGTCGAGTCGGACGGCGACCGGCCGCCAGCCGCCCTCGACGAACTCGATCAGCGCATCGGCGAAGCCGTACTTCTGGCGCATGAGCTCGGTCACGCGCGACGCCGCCTCGGGTGTATCGACGACGAACGCGCGGTACGCGCGCGTCTCGTCGCCGCGCTCGAGCTCGACCTCCGGAATCGCAGCCACGCGCACGAACCAGCCGCGCTCGCGGCCGCTCGAGCGCAGCCAGGCCGCGCCCGCGTCGTCGACGACCCAGAGATGTGTCGCCTGCACCTCCCCCGTCGCGGCGCGGCTGTGCAGGATCACGACCTCATCCCACTCGGCCAGCGCGTAGAGCGCGCCCGCGAGCGCGATGGCGATCGCGACCAGGACCAGCAGTCCGCGCAGGATCCGACGCATGTGTTCCTCCCTCTTGCTGATAGGATGCGCGCCTTGAACGCTCCAACCTACTCGCGCGCCTACCTGCGCTACGCGCTTGGCCTGCTCTTCGTCGTCTACGTGGTGAACTTCGTGGATCGCCAGATCCTGTCGATCCTCCTGCCCGGGATCAAGGCGGACCTCGCGCTCACCGATGGCCAGCTCGGGCTGCTGTCGGGCACCGCATTCGGGCTCTTCTACGCGACGCTCGGTTTTCCGATCGCGCGGATCGCGGACCTCCACTCGCGCAAGTGGGTGATGGCGGTCTGCGTCGGACTCTGGAGCTTGATGACCGCGATGTGCGGCAGCGCGTCGGGATTCCTGAGCCTGCTCGCGTTTCGCACGGGCGTGGGCGTGGGCGAAGCGGGCGGAAGCCCGCCGGCGCATTCGCTGATCTCGGACTACTTCAAGCCAGCGGAGCGCGCGACGGCGCTCGGTATCTTCTCTCTCGGCGTGCCGGTCGGCATCATGGTCGGTTTCCTCGCCGGCGGGTGGATGGCGGAGTCACTCGGTTGGCGCCGCGCGTTCGTCGTCGTCGGCATGCCGGGACTTCTGATCGCGGCGGTCGTGGCGCTCACCTTGCGCGAGCCGCCGCGCGGTCACTCCGAAGGCCTGCACAGCGAGGGCACGGCGCCTTCGGCGACGCAAGTGATCCGGTTCCTCTGGAGCTCGCGCGCGTTCCGGCACTTGTCCTTCGCGTCGGCGCTCTACGCGTTCGTCGGCTACTCGGTCATCAGCTGGGCGCCGTCGTTCCTGATCCGTACCCACAAGCTGTCGATCGGCGAGATCGGCACCTACCTCGCATTCATCTTCGGCATCGGCGGCGGGATCGGAAACTACCTGGGCGGGATCTTCGCCGACCGCTGGGCGAAGACGGACGAGCGCGGCCGCGCGTTCGTTCCCGCGCTGTCGATGATCCTCGGTCTGCCGTTCGCGCTGGCCGTGTACATCGTGAACGACGCCAGCGCGGCGGTGCTCCTGCTCGCCGTGCCGGCGGGTGCCGGCCTCATGTACCAGGCGCCGGCGTTCGCGATCACACAGTCCCTGGCGACGCCGAAGATGCGCGCGAGCGCGGCCGCGATCCTGATCTTCGTGATCAGCATCATCGGCCTGGCGCTCGGACCCTGGACGACGGGTCTGCTCTCCGACGCGCTCGCACCCCGCTTCGGCGACGACTCGCTGCGCTGGGCGCTCTTCCTCGTCTCGCTCCTGCTCGCCTGGTCCGGGCTGCACTTCTGGCTCGCGGGGCGCGCGCTCCTGCCGGACCTGGCGCGCGCGCGGGCAGCATCCGAGCGCGAGGCGGCTGAGTCGGTGTAGGATCTGCGCCGCGGGCCTTGATTCGACAGGAGTGCGCCGATGGCGAGCGAGACCACGAGCGAAGAGAAGCCCTTCCACCTGTCCGGCAACTACGCACCCGTGCCGGACGAGCTGACCCGATTCGATCTGCCCGTCACGGGCGCGATCCCTCCGGAGCTCTTTGGCTTGTATGTCCGCAACGGCGCGAACCCGAAGAGCGGGACCTCGAGCCACTGGTTCATGGGCGACGGCATGGTTCACGGCATTCGGCTCGAGTCCGGCCGCGCCGTCTGGTACCGCAATCGCTACGTGCGCACGACCAAGCTCGAGCGCGATCTCGACGCGATGGATCCAGCCACGATGCTGGACCGCACGGCGAGCGCCGCGAACACGCACGTGGTCGGCCACGCCGGCAGGATTCTTGCGCTCGAGGAAGGCCACTTCCCGTACGAGCTGTCGGGCGAGCTCGAGACGCTCGGCTGCGAGAGCTACGGCGGCCGACTCGAGACCGCCTTCACCGCGCACCCGAAGCTCTGTCCGGAGACGAACGAGCTGCACTTCTTCGGCTACGGCTATCTCGCGCCGTATCTCGTCTACCACGTGCTCGACGCGAAGGGCGCGCTCGTGCACACCGCCGACATCACCGTGCCCGGGCCGACCATGATGCACGACTTCATGATCACGCGGGACCACGCGATCTTCATGGACCTGCCCGTCACCTTCAGTCTCGAGAAGGCGATGAAGGGAGAGATCCCGCTCGGCTGGGATCCGGACTACGGCGCGCGCATCGGCATCATGCCGCGCATGGGCAAGGACGCCGACGTGCGCTGGTTCGAGATCGACCCGTGCTACGTGTTCCATCCGATGAACGCCTACGTCGAAGGCGACAAGGTGATCTGCGACGTGGGCCGGCACGAGTACATGTGGCGCGAGTCGATGAACGACTTCGCGCCCTCGTACCTGTACCGCTGGGAGTTCGATCTCGCGACGGGCAAGGTGAGCGAGCGCCAGCTCGACGACGTCTCGCACGGATTCCCGCGCGTCGACGATCGCGCCGTGGGCCTGCGCCATCGCTACGGCTGGGCCGTCGGGCCGCGGCCGGGCGCGGACTCGGGTCTGCGCTTCGACACGCCGGGGGTGGTTCTGAAGTACGACCTCGAGCGCGGCAGCTCGACCATGCACGACTTCGGACCCGCGGCGCAGCCGGGTGAGTTCGTCTTCGCCGAAGCCAGTGACTCCGCCGCTGAGGACGAAGGCTACGCGCTCGGCTTCGTGTACGACAAGGCGCGCGACGCCTCGGATCTCGTGATCCTCGACGCGAGCGACATGTCGAAGGCGCCCGTCGCGCGAATCCACATGCCGCGCCGCGTTCCGCACGGCTTCCACGGCAGCTGGATCCGCGGCTAGCGCGGCCTTGCGGCAGCCGGCGTGAGCCAGGAGAGCTCGGCGACACTCTTGCTCGTGCGCCACGGGCGGATCGAGGCGAACACCGCGCGCATCTGGCACGGCTCGACCGACAGCCCTCTCACCGAGCACGGACACCTCGAGGCGCAGCGCACGGCCGAGCACCTTGCGAGGACTCGGCCGCGCGCACGCGCGCTCTACACGAGCCCGCTCCTGCGCACGCGCCAGACGGCTGCCGCGATTGGCGCGCGGCTCGGGCTCGAGGCGATCGTCGAGCCCGGCCTCGCGGAGTACGGCATCGGCGAGCTCGAAGGGACCTCGTACGAGGCGCTGCAAAACGTGCACGACTTCTTCACGCGCATCCGCGACGACCGGGACTTCGCGCCGCCCGGCGGCGAATCGGCGAACGGCGTGATGGCGCGCATGACCGCATCGCTCGCGTGGATCGCGAGCGCGCATCGCGGCGACGAGGTTGTCGTCGTGAGCCACGGCGCCGCGCTGGGCCTCGCGCTGGGCCAGCTTCTGAAGGGCGACCCGATGCACTGGCAGAGCTATCACTTGTCGAACTGCGGGCTCTCCGAGCTCGTGTTGGAGCCGGAGCCGAGGCTCCTGGCCTGGAATCAGACCGACCACTTGTAGCAGGAGCGTCGTATGGACGAGACCGCTGGCAACGCGGACGGCTGGGTGATCGCGCGGATCGTCGCGCTCGAGAACGCGAACCGCAGACTCTGGATCGCGCTCGCGGCGCTGGGGATGACGCTGGTCAGTCTCGGGATCGCGGCGGTTTTCCTAGCCGTGAACATCGAGCTGCCGACCGGCACGGGTTCACGCGCGAGCGACGCGAGCGGAGCGAGCATCGTCGCCGACGACGTCACGGTGCGCGGAGCCCTGCGCGTCGTGGACGATGACGGACGGAGCCTGGTCTGGATCGGCCGCGAGCGCGCGTCTGCGGGCGCGAGTGCGGGACCGGGCGGCCAGGCGGTGATCGGACTGTTCGCGGGTACGAGCTCCGAGGCGCCGCAGCAGACGATCCGACTCGCGACCTCCGGGCTCGGCTCCGCGCTCTCGCTCAGCACACCCGACGGCTCGGATTCCGTCTCCGTCTTCGCGGGCACGAGCGGCGTATCGCTCGAGCTGCGCCGCGGCGAGACCTCGCGCGTGATCTCGGAACGCGCCGACGGCGCACCGGACGCGCGCAGGCCGGCAAGCGAGGCCACGCGCGCCGAGGCGCCCGCGATCGCGGGAGCGGCGACCGGCGAGTCCGAGCGCGGCGCGCTGGTGGACCTGAGCGACCCGGCCATTCAGCCCCTCGGCGGCGCCTTCTACGTCGGCCGACTTTCACTCTCGGACCAGAGCGGTGTGCTGCGCGTGTCGGGCCGGCTCATCAATGCGACCAGCATCGACCAGCTGCGCGCCGAGTTCCGCCTGTCCGTCGCGGGGCGCGAACTGCCGTTCAGCGTCGGCAGGATCGCCGCGGGGAGCAGTACGGCTTTCACCGTCGAGCTGCCGTCCGCGAACGCGGCCGCGCTGCGCGCCGCGCGCATGCGTTGGGTGCGCTCGACGCTGAGCTATTTGTCCGAGTGAGCCCGAGGCTCGGCGGGTGAACCGGACCCTCAGCCCGCGGCCTCGCGCGGCACCGCGAAAGCTTCGCTGTACGCAGAGAAGCGTCGGCGTTCCGCGGCTTCGTCCAAGCCGAAATCCTCGAGCCGATAGCGATGCACGCCGTGCTTCTCCCGCGGATTGTCGGCGAGAAATCGCTGCATGCGTGCGCGCGCCTCGTCGCCGAGCGCGAGGCCGAAGTTCGCGTAGATCCGCTGCACGACTTCGAGCGGATCGCGCATGAGCTCGCCGAACTGGACGTCGACGAAGCGGTCCGCGAGCGCCGGCTCGCGTGTGCGGAAGGCGCTCGCGCGCGTGAGACCGAGCGCGAGCTCCGGCCCCCACTCCCGCCCGATTCCGGCCGGATCGAACGCGTCGCTCGCGACTTTCCGCAGGATCGTGGCCAGGCTCCCCAGCGACGCGAGCACGCGCACCGGATCGCGATGCGTGTGGATCACACCCGCGTCCGGGTAGGTGGCGAAGAGCGTCTCGAGCGTCCACAAGTGGCCCGGCGTCTTCAGCACCCAGCGATCGCGCGGATTGCGCCACTGCAAGTGTTGGAGCACGCGGCGGTGCAGCGCGTAGGCCGCGCTGTGATCCTGCCGATCGAGCCATGCGGTGTAGGAAGGAATGCGCCAGGTGGTCGAGAACTGGAGCGACAGGAACGCGTGCGCCGTGATCGCCACGCACTCCTGCGGCCACTGCGCCTCCATCGGGTGGATGGCGCGGAACTCGGGGAGCATCCGGTAGAGCCCCTCGAGCTCGCGGGCGCAAGGCGCAATGCGCGCATCGCGCTCGAACGATTCGCGCTCGGGCGGCGGCGAGGGCTCGCGCGCCTCCCAGGCGAGCGGCGTCCGCGTCGCGGGATCCTGCGCGAGCAGGGCGTGCAGGAGCGTCGTCCCCGTGCGCGGCAGACCGACGACGAAGAGCGGACGCGCGATCGGCTCGCGTGCGATCTCGGGAAAGCGCGCGCGATCGGCCGCAAGGCGTGCGCGATTCTCGAGCAAGCGCAGGATCTGCGTGCGAGCCGAGATCCGGCCGAGCAGCGAGAGGCGAGCCTCGCTCTCGAGCGCGCGGACCAGCTCGCGCAGCCCCTCGCGAAACATCGGGGGCACGTCGGACTCGACACCGGCGCGTAAGGCGGCGCGGCGCTCGAGCGCGTCTGGATCGAGCGCGACGAGCTCGAGCCCGAGCCGCGCGCTCGCGCGTCCGACTGCGTTCAGCGCACGGACGGCTGCGGGCAGAACAGGACGCGGGGCTGCCATCGCGCGGAATTACACCACGCTACGTCGACACGGGGCAATCCGCGGCGAGCGCGCGCAGCGCCGGCAGCAGGCACGCGAGCGCGCTCGAGTCGCGCGCGCAGTACTCGCGAAGCTCCGCGAGCACCTCGACTTCGCGCTCGCGCGAGAGCTCGCCGCGCGCGAGCGCGAGCCAGGCGCGCGACGCGGCGCCGCCGTCGGCGATCCCCGGAAGATCGGAGAACGTGAAGCCCGGGCAGAGCACCGGCGCGACGCGCTTGAGCGCGAACGAACCCAAGAACGCCGGGTGGTACACCGCTCGGCGTAGCACCGGCAGCAGGTCGCGCAGCCGCGCGCGCAGGCGCTCGAGCTCGTCGGCCAGGTCGGCGAACACGTGCCCGAGCGCACGGATCACCTCGGACTCGAAGCCGGAATAGACCAGGATCGGGAGCTTCCTCGGTGCAAGCTCGGCGAGCAGGCTCTCGGCGAACGCGCGCCTCGGATCGGTTCGCCCGTCGGCGAGGAACTCCGCGTGCACGAGCTCCCCGCCGTCCTGCCAGAGATGCGCCGACCACTGGAACGGGACGACCTTGAACGGCCGTGTGCCGGGAAAGACCGGGATCTCCGGCAGGATCGCCTCGAAGTCGAGACAGTCCGCGGGCGGCCCGAAGCCCTCGAGCCTGCGCACGAGATCACTCGCGGCGTAGACCCCGCCGCGCGCAAGGCTCGCGCGCGCGTTGCGTTGCGCGGGCGTGCGCAGGAGCGCTTCAGGAAGCTCGGCCATCCGTTCGATCCCGTCGGCATGCAGCTGGTCGAAGGGACTCACGCGCAGTCCCGGCAGGTAGCCGATCCAGTCCGGGCCCTTGTTTGCGGTGCAGTGAGCGAGGAACTCGCAGGTCTCCGGGCGGCGACAATGCGGCGAGGGCTCGATCGAAGGCGCCTCGGGAAGCGCGAGCGTTTCGCGTTGTTCGCGCAGGCGCGTTGCGAGATCGTTCGCGAGCCGGACGACCGCTCGGGTCACGTCACTCCGGCGCAGAAGCGCGTGCGGATCCGGCGCGAGCGCGCCGCGCGTGTACTCGCCGTCGAGCAGCACCACCTCGACGGACGCGAGCTCGACGCCCGCCGCTCGCGCAACGTGATACTCGAACGCGAGATCGTCGAACGCCGTCTCGCTCGGGCGCAGCGCCGCGCGCACCGCTCGCAGTCCGAAGCGGCCCGCAGCGAGCCGCTCCACGAAGTCGACCCTCGCGGTGGCGCCATCCGCCGTGAACACGGCGTCGCGGATCGCGACCACCGACGGATCGGCCAGAAGCTCACGCGTTCGCGCGATCGCCCTGCCCTCGTCTCGCTCCGCGACCGCGTGCGCGCCGGGAAACAGCCCGGCGGCGATTTCGCAGAGCTCGCGTCGAGTACGCGCGCGCGCCGCGCGCTCGGCCGCGCGCGCCGAGGTCGCGCCGAGCGCAGGCTGGCGCGCCGCCAGCCACAGCCGGCGCAGGCACTGCAGGCCCTCGAGATGATGGCTCGAGTCGATCGCGAGAGCGTCGATCATCACGCGGCCGATCCCCGCTTCAGGCGATCGCCTTCGACTCCCGCAGCCCGCGGATCTCGGCCTCGCTGAAGCCCCAGCCGGCGAGCACCTCGGCGCTGTGCTGGCCCGCGTGCGCGGGGGGGCGCACCACCTCGGGTGGCGTACGGCTGAAGCGCGGCGCGGGCGCGGGCTGCGTCATGCCGGCGATCTCGATGAAGGTCTTGCGGCTCGCGTTGTGCGGATGCGCCGGCGCCTCGCTCATCGCGAGCACGGGCGCGAAGCAGACGTCGCTGCCCTCCATGATCCGGCACCACTCGTCGCGCGAGCGGGTCTTCACGAGCGCGGCGACCCGCTCCTTCATCGCGGGCCACTGCGAGCGGTCCATCTGCGCGGGCAGTTTTTCGCCCTGGAGTCCGGAGAGCTTCAAGAGCTCCGCGTAGAACTGCGGCTCGATCGAGCCGAGCGAGATGTACTTCCCGTCCGCGCACGCGTAGACCTCGTAGAAGTGCGCCCCCGTGTCGAGCAAGTTGGTGCCGCGCTCATCGCTCCAGAAGCCCGCGTTGCGCATGCCCCAGAACATCGACATCAAGAGCGCGGCACCA
>Ga0210377_10001828_pt1 | contig 19013 bp, 16 predicted proteins | sample PLM4_65_b1redo_FD_155480 | JGI IMG/M metagenome (GOLD analysis project Ga0210377, IMG submission 155480) | Groundwater sediment microbial communities from an aquifer in East River, Colorado, USA - PLM4_65_b1 redo | ecosystem: Environmental > Terrestrial > Soil > Riparian zone | place: USA: East...
CATGGTGATCGCCGAGCGGATCCGGAGGGCCATCGAGACCCATTGCTTCCTGGAAGCCCAGGGGCTCCAGGCGCGGATCTCGGCGTCCTTCGGCATCGCCGCCTATCCCGAGCACGCCCTCACCCCAGAGGGCCTCATACAGAAGGCCGATCAGGCCATGTACCGCGTCAAGGAGCGCAACAAGAACGGCATCGAGCTGGCCGTTTGAGCGTCCGTCGACCGCCACAAGGAGAATAGAAGCCTCAATGAACCTACGCTCCGTCTTCAACCTGAGCTTCCTCTCGAACGACCTCGCCATCGACCTCGGGACCGCGAACACCCTCGTCTACGCCAAGAACAAGGGGATCATCGTTTCCGAGCCGTCGATCGTGGCGGTGAACAAGGTCACCGGAAAGGTCGAAGCCGTGGGCAAGGACGCCAAGGAGATGCTGGGCCGCACGCCCGGCAACATCGTGGCCATCCGGCCCATGAAGGACGGCGTGATCGCCGACTTCGAGATCACCGAGAAAATGCTCTCCTACTTCATCCGCAAGGCCCACAACAGGAGCACCTTCGTGAGACCCAGGATCATCATCGGGATCCCTTCGGAGGTGACCCAGGTCGAGAAGCGCGCGGTGAGGGACTCGGCCCTGAAGGCCAAGGCTTCGGAGGTCTACCTCGTGGACCAGGCCATGGCGGCGGCCATCGGAGCCGGACTGCCGATCACGGAGCCGTCGGGGAACATGGTCGTGGACATCGGCGGCGGAACCACCGACATCGCCGTGATCTCCCTGGCGGGAATCGTCTACAGCAAGTCCGTGCGCGTCGCGGGAAACGAGATGGACGAGGCCGTGATCCAGTACATCAAGAAGAAATACAACCTGCTCATCGGCGAGCGAACGGCCGAACAGGTCAAGCTCGAGATCGGCAGCGCTTTCCCCCTGGACGAGCCCATCACCATGGAGATCAAAGGCCGCGACCTCATCGAAGGGATCCCGAAGACCCTCACCGTCACGGACGCGGAGATCCGCGAGGCGCTGGCGGAGCCCATCAGCATCATCGTGAACGCGGTCCGGGTGGCCCTCGAGCGCACACCCCCCGAGCTGTCGGCCGACATCGTGGACCGCGGAATCGTCCTGACCGGCGGTGGGAGCCTCCTCAAGAACATGGACAAGCTCCTCCGGGAGGAAACGGGGCTGCCTGTGGCGGTGGCCGAGGACCCCCTGAGCTCGGTAGTCCTGGGGACGGGAAAGATGCTGTCCGATTTCGATCTCTTGCGGAAGATCGGTCTAGACTGAGGGGGACCCCATGATCGCGCTGGGGTAGGAGACGTGGCACGGGTCCTGGACACGCGCCGGAGCCGACTTCTGCTGGCGGCCCTCGTCCTGGGTCACCTGATCGTCATCAGCCAGCAGGTGGACGGCGGCGGCGGCGTGTCGCTCTTGAAGCGGGCCGTGTTCTCCGTGCTCTCGCCGCTGCAGCTTGGCGTGGCGAGCGCGCTCCGTGGGCTCGCCGCAGCGTGGACCGGCTACGTGGACCTTCGCGGCGTCCGGGCCGAGAACGCCCGACTTGCCCAGCGACTCTCCGACGCGGAGAGGGAGCGGGAGCTGGACCGGCAGCGGGCGGCGGAGGCCGCGCGCCTCCGCGAAATGCTGGATCTAAAGAGTGTTCTTCCCATGGACACCGTGGCGGCCGAAGTGGTTGCCCGCGATGGCTTGCCGTGGTTCCGCACGCTCACCCTGGACAAGGGGCGCAGCGCGGGGATCCCCTTGAACGCAGCGGTACTCTCGCCCACCGGAGTCCTGGGGCGTGTCGTGGCTCTCGGGCCACGAGCCGCCCGGGTGCAGCTCCTTCTCGACCGCGACAGCGGCGTCGGGGCGCTCATCGAACGCACTCGCGTGACGGGGATCGTGTCCGGTCCGACGGGCCTCGCCGAAACGGGCAAGACCGACCTGATCATGAAGTACGTCTCGGCCCTCGCCGATGTCGCCGCTGGAGACCGAGTGCTGACCTCGGGTCTGGATCGCATCTACCCCAAAGGCCTCGTCATCGGACGAGTGCGGTCGGTGGGCTCGCCCGCGGGGCTCTTCAAGGAGGTCCTGGTCGCCCCCTCCGCCCGCTTCGACGCGGTCGAGGCGGTGCTCGTCGTGCGCGACGGGCCCGAAGCGCCAGTGATCACGGAGTCGGTGCGATGAGGGCTCTGTGGACGGTTGTTGCCCTCCTGGCCGCCCTGCTGCTGCAGTCGGGGATCGGCATCGTGGCCCCGGGCCACGGCCAAGCCCTCGACCCATTCCTCCTGGTCGTGGTCTACTGCGGACTCACGGGAGGAGAAGCCCACGGCATGCTGGCCGGCGTGGGCGCGGGCTGGGTGCAGGACATCCACTTCGGCGGGTCCGTGGCGGGGCTTTCAGCTCTCACCAAGCTCATCGTCGGTTACGGCGTGGGCCTTGCCGGGAGCCGATTCCTGATCGTCGGGACGGCGACGAGGCTCGTTGCCGTTTTCGCCGCGACCGTCGCAGATGCCGTCCTCTTCGATCGGCTCGCCCTCGTCTTCGAGGTTCCGACGTCGCCGCTTTCGGTCGTCAGCCTCCTCTCGCGGGCTGCGGTCAACGCCTTCGTGGGCGCCGCGGTCTTCGAGGCCGTGGACTTCCGACTCCGCCGCAGGGAGGCGCGGCCATGAGGATCTACGAGGACCTCCGGACGGTCCAGACCCGCCTCGCCGCCTTGCAGTACGTCGTACTGGCTGGGATTACGCTCCTGGCGGGCCAGTTCTGGTACTTGCAGGTCCTGCGGGGCCGTCACTTCCGCGAGCTGGCCGAGAACAATCGGCGTCGCTTGGTTCCCATCGCCGCCCCGCGGGGGCCCCTGCTCGACAGGAGCGGCCGCATCCTCGTGGAAAACCGGGCGGCCTTCAGCATCATCGTCACTCCCGAGCACAGCGAGAGCTTCGATGGCACGGTCGGACGGCTGGCGCAGCTCCTTGGTACCGGGGAGGCACAGATTCGTGAACGCCTGGCCCGGCGCGACGCGCCGTTCCGGCCGGTGGTGGTGAAAGCCGACGCCTCCCTGGCGGACGTCGCCGCGGTCGAAGCACGGCGGCTGGAGCTGCCCGAGGTCGGGGTCGAGGTCGTGCCCCTCCGCTCGTATCCACTCGCCTCCTCGGCCGCACACTCCCTGGGTCGCGTCGGGGAAGTGTCCGACCGCCAGCTCCAGTCACCCGAGTTCGCCGACCTTTCCCCGGGGGACCTGGTGGGGCAGGCGGGCGTCGAGTCGCAGTACAACCGGAGCCTGATGGGGAAAGACGGCTTCCGCCGCCTCATCGTGAACAGCCGAGGCGTGGAAGTGGCCGAGACCGAACGCCTGCTCCCGAAGGACGGGCCGAACCTCACGCTCACCCTCGACACCGACCTCCAGAACGCCATGGAGGAGGCGTTCCGCGGTCGATCCGGGAGCGCCGTGGCCCTCGACCCCGAGACGGGCGAGATCCTCGCCCTCACGTCGACACCGGGCTACGACCCGAATCTGTTTTCCACGGGTGTCGAGCCGGCGCTCTGGGCTCGGCTCTCGACCGACCCCGGGACCCCGCTCATGAACCGCGCCATCCAGGGGCAGTACGCCCCGGGAAGCCTCTTCAAGGTGGTCATGGCGACGGCCGCCCTCGAGGAAGGCATCATCACCCCCCGCACGACCTTCTACTGTCCGGGGTATCTCTCGATCTACGGGAACGTCTTCCGGTGCAACAAGGCGGCGGGTCACGGCATCGTCGCCGTCGAGAAGGCGCTGCAGCAGTCGTGCAACGTCTTCTTCTACGAGATCGGCGTGCGGCTCGAAATCGAGCGAATCGCTCGCTGGGCGAAGAAGCTGGGCCTGGGCGCGCCCACGGGGATCGATCTGCCTCACGAAGCCTCCGGCCTCGTGCCGAGCCCCGAATGGAAGGAGCGCGTCCAGAAAGCGAAGTGGTACGCCGGAGAGACCGTATCCGTCGCGATCGGCCAGGGACAGGTCACGGTGACGCCCCTCCAGATGGCCCGCGTCGCCGCTTTCATCGCGACCGGCCGCCTTCCGCAGCCCCATCTGGTGAAGGCCATCGGGGGCGTTCCTGTGCCTGCGCCTCCGGCGACGGAGCTTCTGGTCCGGCCGGAGACCCTGGCGACGGTCCGGGCGGGGATGCGGGCCGTCGTCGGCGAGCAGGGGACCGGTTGGAGGGCCCGGATCGAGGGCGTCTCGATCTGCGGGAAGACCGGGTCCGCTCAGGTCGTCGCCCACGCCGTTTTCGTTCGGCGGCCCGGCACCCCGTCGATGATTCCCCACGGCTGGTTCATTGCCTTCGCCCCCCAGGACAAGCCCCGGATCGCCCTCGCGGTTCTCGTGGAGCACGGGGGCAGCGGCGGCGAAGCCGCGGCGCCCGTGGCCCACGAGATCCTTGCGCGCTTCTTCGGTGTCGCACCGAGCCGCCCGACGGCCAGCGCAGGGCCGGTCGACACGGAGGGGTAGCCAGGGTGCCCATCGACCGGCGGCTTCTGTTGAACGTGGACTGGGTCATGCTCGGGGCCGTCCTTCTGCTTTCGGCGATCGGTGTCGCCACGATCAGGAGCGCCACCCACACGGACGCCAATTCCGGGCTCTACCTCAAGCAGCTCGCTCTCCTGGGCCTGGGCCTCGCAGGCCTCCTCGCGGCCCTCCTCGTCGATTACCGGCGCCTCGCGGACCGGGCTCCGGTGCTCTACCTCGCCTCGGTGGCGGCTCTCGCCTACGTTCTCCTGGCGCCCAAGATCGCCGGCACTCACCGCTGGTTCGTGGTGGGCGGGATCCAGGTTCAGCCCTCCGAGCTCACGAAACTCGTCGCGGCCGTCCTCGTGGCCAAAGTCTTCGCCGACTCGCGCAAGGAGAGTCTCGGCCTCGTGGACATCGTCGGCCCCGGGGCGGCGGTGGGTGTGCTCGTCCTGCTGATCGCCGCGGAGCCCGACCTCGGAACCGCCTTCTGTCTGGTCCCGCTCTTTCTCACCGTGGCGTTCCTCGCGGGCCTCCGCTTTCGCGCGCTGCTGGGCCTCGTGGCCGTCCTGGGGATCGTCTTCGGGATCGGCTGGCAGTTCAGCTTGAAGGAGTACCAGAAGACGCGGATCTACACTTTCCTGGATCCGAACCTCGACCCGAAAGGAGCCGGCTACCAGAAAATCCAGTCCCAGATCGCCGTGGGTTCCGGCGGCCTCCTGGGAAAGGGCTACAACAAGGGGAGCCAGGCGCAGCTGGGCTATCTCCCGGCCCGTCACACGGATTTCATCTTCTCGGTCTTGGCCGAGGAGATGGGCTTCCTGGGTGTGGCCGTGGTGCTGGGCCTCTACCTCCTCGTTCTGTGGAGAGCCCTCGAGACCGCTCAATTGGCCCGGGACCGCGTGGGCGCCTTCCTCGTGGCGGGGATCACGGCGGTCCTCGCGTTCCAGGTTGTGTACAATATCGCCATGGTCGCCGGCCTCGTGCCCGTCAAGGGCCTGCCGCTGCCCGCCATGAGCTACGGCGGGGCGTCGATCCTGTCGACGTTGGTCGGCGTCGGCCTCATCATCAACGTCCGGATGAGGCGTTTTGCGAATTGATCTCTTCCACTCGGCTCCTCCGCTCTCATATCCGTCAGCGCATCTCTCGAACGAGTTCTCTGCGGCGCTCTGCGCCGCGCACGGCGCGGAGCGTTCGCGCCTGACCGAGCCATCCCCCAGCGAAGGCCACGCCTCCCGGCCAGGAGGCGCTCGACCCGAGCGGCCCCGACTCGACGCCCACCCCTGGGGCGGCCGCTCGCGGCCCCGAGCGGGGCGGCTCATGGAAGGGACCTTCCATGACAAAGGACCTGATCGTCAGCAGCACGCCTCAGGAGACCAAGGTGGCTCTCCTCGAGGACGGCCTCCTCTCCGAGTTCTTCATCGAGCGGGAGGCCCACCGGAGCGTCGTCGGCAACATCTATGAGGGTCGCGTCACCCGTGTCCTCCCGGGCATGCAGTCGGCCTTTGTCGACATTGGCCTCGAGCGCGACGCTTTCCTCTACGTGGCCGACGTCCTGGAAGGGCTCGACGAAAACCTGCTTTCTCCCGAGGAACAAGCGGCCAGCGGCAACGGCAGCCACCGCAACGCCCCGATCGAGGAGCGCGTCCGCGAGGGGCAGGACCTCCTCGTCCAGGTTCTGAAGGAGCCCCTCGGGACCAAGGGGGCGCGGATCACCTCACACGTCTCGCTCCCGGGCCGGTACCTCGTGTTCATGCCAACGGTGGAGCACGTGGGTGTCTCCCGCAAGATCGTCGACGAGGAGGAGCGTCGGCGGCTCAAGACCCTCCTGAAGGACGTCCGCCGGGAGCGCGGCAGTGGGGGATTCATCGCCCGGACCGCGGGCTTCGGCCGGAGCCGCGACGACTTCGAGCGCGACGCCCGCTATCTGACCCGCACCTGGGACGAAGTGCGGGCGCTCGCCCCGCGGCAACCGGCGCCCGCTCTGCTTCATCGGGAGCTGGCCCTGGTCCAACGCCTGCTCCGGGACATCCTGAATGAGAACATCGCCTCGATCTGCCTCGACACCCAGAGAGAGTTCGACCGGACCCTCGACCTTGTGACGCAGCTCCAGCCCGAGCTGGCCCCCCGGGTACGCCTCTTCACGAAGAGCCAGAACATCCTGGAGGAGCACGGCGTCTCGCCGGAGTTGGAGCGGGCGCTCCGCCCGCGGGTGTGGCTCTCTTCGGGAGGGTACATCGTCATCAACCAGACTGAGGCCCTCGTGGCCATCGACGTCAACACGGGGCGCTACGTCGGCAAGAAGAACCTCGAAGAGACCATCCTGAAGACGAACATCGAGGCCGCCCGCGAGATCGTCCGCCAGATCCGCCTCCGTGACCTCGGCGGGATCGTCGTGGTGGACTTCATCGACATGGAGGAGCGCAAGAGCCGGCAGAAGGTCATGGAGGTCCTGGAAGAGGAGCTGCGCCGCGACCGCTCGCCGACGAAGGTGCTCTCGATCAACGAGTTCGGCCTCGTCGTGATCACCCGAAAGCGGGTCAAGCAGTCCCTCGAGCGTACCCTCTGCGAGCCCTGCCCCTACTGCAGCGGGAGCGGGATGATCAAGAGCGTCGCCACAGTCTGTTCGGAGATCTACGACGAGATCAAGAAGCTGGCCTCCGACATGCGGGGGGGACCGCTGCTCCTTCGAGTGAACCCCGATGTGGCGCGGGCCCTGGCAGGGGACGAGTCGGGAATCCTGAAAGATCTCTCCGATCTGGTCGGAACCGCGATAAGGGTCCAGGGCGATCCCCTCCTCCACCAGGAGCAGTTCGACCTGGTTGCGCGGTGAGGGACCCGGGTGTCGAAGCCTACGTCGAGGCCATCGAGGGGCACCTCCGCGCGAGGCGCGGGACCCTCCACATCCTCTCCCCTCGGGATTTCGGCCTCGCCCGGGCGTGGCATCGGGCGGGGGTTCCCCTCGCCGCCGTCCTCGTGGCGATCGACCTGGCCTTCGACGCCGGGGAGCGAGTGACGTCACTGGCCTATTGCCAGCGGCGTGTCGAAGATCTTGCCGCGTGTGGGCCGCGGCAGCGCCCCGCACCTCCGGCGGAGACCGTCCCCGTCGGTGAGGTGGCCTCGATCCTGGCCTCCCTGGCGGAGCGCCTCTCGAGCCTGAGGCCGGGGCGCCACGCGTGCTTCGAGGCGCCGCTCCGGAAGATCGAGGAAGTCCGCCAGCTGATCGCCGTGGCGACCCGCCCGAACTGGGATCACTTGCGCAGGAAGCTGCGGGAGATCGACGACGAAGTCTCGGCCGCGGTCCTCGAGTCCCTCGGTGAGGAGGATCGGCGGCGCGCCGAAGAGCAGGCGCGGCGTGCCATCGAGCGCCACCGCGGGCGCGTCGACGACGATGCCTTGGCGGACGCCACGGGGCGTTTCATCATTCACCGCGCCCGGGAGTCTCTCGGCCTGCCGCGGGTGAGTCTGCTCTGAGGATCCGCTCGGCGCCTGGTGGATAGTGGTTCTTGCGTGGCTCCCAGGAAGGCGTGACGGGTGAAGTCCACGCGTCCGCCGACGAAGGCCACGCCCTCGGCGCGGAGACGCCGCTCTTGGACTTGGGGCCCGAAGCCGGCGCGGAGGGAGATGCGACCACCGTGGCCGACGACTCGATGCCAGGGCACGTAGGCCTCGACCGAGCCGGAGAGCGCGCGCAGCGCCCAGCCCACTGCGCGGGCGCCGTGGGGGACACCGAGTAGTCGCGCGACGTCGCCGTAGGTCGCGACCCGGCCGCGAGGAATCGCCGCCACCACGTCATAGACGCGGGCGAAGAAGCCTCGGGTGTCGTTCCCCGGCGAGGGGCGCGCCCTAGTGCGGGTTGGACGTGTCGTCGTCTTTCGTCGGGACATCGTGGGGCGCGGGAGCGACCTTCTCAGGGGCCGCCTGAGGCGTCGTGCTGAATTCAGGGCCGTCCTCGGCGCCGGCGGGGGGTGGCGGCCCTTGGGCCGGCGACGCCGGAGCCGACGATCCGAGACTCGGACTGCCGGCCTCCTCGTTGGGGAGGGGGGGCTCGAGGAGGATCGAAGGGGTCACCGGCCGACTGACCTGCAGGGGCACCTCCTTGACCCGAATATCGACGATCGCGTTCTTCCGGAGCCCCTCGAGGAACCTGTCATACGCCTCGTTCCCGCGCGCTTCCATGAGATGGCGATGGATGTCGGCCTTCACGTCTTCGAGGGGTACGACGCTGGTCTCAGCTCGCTCCACCAGTTTGAAGACCCGGTACCCCTCGGAGCCGGAGACCGGTTCGGAGACGTCGCCCGGTTGGAGCGGCGCGGCCGCCTTCTGGATCGCGGCGGACAGCTCCTTGAGGCTGACCGTGCCGAGGTCCCCGCCCCCACTGCGGGTGGGGGAGGCCGAGAGGGAGCGGGCGAGGTCGGAGAAGTCCTCCCCGGCTCGTGCCCGCGTCACGATCTCGGCGGCCTTCTTCGAGGCGCCGTCCTCGGCGTCGGATGGAACCAGGATCTCGAGGAGGTGAACCGTGGCGGGACGGGTGAACTCCTCCTTCCGGGCTTCGTAGTCCGCGCGAACCTCGTCGTCGGTCACCGTTACCCTGGGCTCCAGCTCCCGTTGAAGGACTTGGCGCTTCAGGATCTGGCGGGTGATGTTGCGTTTCATGTCCTCGAGGGTCATCCCTTCGCGCCTCAGCTGGTCACGGAGGACCTCGTCGCTCGGAAGGTTGTTCTCCTTCTTGATCCCCTCGATGAACTCCTTGACGTAAGCCGTCGGCGCCTTGAAGCCCAGCTCGTCGGCCCGCTGAACGAGGAGGAGGTCGTCGACCGCCTCCTGGAGGATGCGAGCGTTGTTCTCCCGGAGGAAAGCCTCGATCTTGTCGGTGCCGATCCGGGCACCCTGAACGGCGGCGATCTGGCGGGCCTCGAAATCCGACAGCGTGACGATGTCGCCGTTCACCTTTGCGACCACGCGCTCCACGACTTCGGCGGCCGCCGGCGTCGCGAAAGAGAGTGCGCTAGGAAGGACGAGAAGGAGACTGAGCCGCTTCATGGTTCACCTTGCTCCGGGCGAGGAGATCCCGGACGTATTGGCGCGTAGCCTGGTCGGACTTCTGGCGCGTCAGGAGGGCCCGAATCTCGGCGCGGCATTCGTCGAGGCCGCGCCCCCGAGGCGGTTGGCGAAGGTCGACGCGCAGAACGTGGTAGCCCAGGGGCGTCGAGATCACGTCACTGGTCTCTCCCGACGATAGCCCGAAGGCCGCCGCTTCGAGGTCGGGCGGCAGCTCTCCCCGGGAGAAAGTGCCCATCAGTCCCCCCTCGCTGGCCTCCGGGGCGCGTGAACGGGACTGGGCGAGGACCTCGAAGCTCCGGGGCTCCTTCTGGAGACGCCGGCGCACGTCGCGGGCCTCGTTCTCCGTGGGGACGAGTATCTGGCGAAGGACGACGCGCTCAGGAACTCGGACGTCCTCGGCATGGTCGTTGTAGTAGGCGACGATCTCGTCGTCGCCCACCTGGACCCGCGAGAGGGCCTCGTCGGAGAGGAGCTTCTGGACCGCAACTTCCTCGTCCTCGGCGGAGCTGCCGGGCTTCAAGAGACCGCGCGAACGGGCCTCGAGGACCAGGACGCGTTCCTCGATGAAGGGATCGAAGAGGGCGGCGCGGACCCCTGAGTCGACGGTTCCCCCCCTCGCTTCCAGGGCTCGGACGTGGCGGTCGAAGTCGCTCCTGCGAACGACTTCGCTTCCCAGCTCCAGAATCACCGGATCTGCGGAGCGAGCCCAACTGCAGGCCATCGCCAGGACGACGATCATGGGGAGCGTGAGGCGGAGGGGGCGGGGCATCGGAACGAACGAATGATTATAGGCCAGAAGCCGGGTCGAAGGCTTCGAGGTGCTGGAGCAGGGAGTCCAGGGACTGGAGCGGGCCCGCCGTCGCCGTCAGCGGAACCCGCAAGACCCCGTGCGGCGTCAGGGAGGCCCCGGGGATGGAGCGGATGACGTTCACGAGGGACTCCGGCGCCAGGGACGTCTCCCCGCCGAAACGGAGGTGGAGGGTGGGCCCTGCGAGGTCGGCCTGAAGGAGACCGAGGGCCTCGGCCCGCAGCCGCAGCGCGGCATAGGACAAGAGGCCGTCCACCGACGCCGGGAGAGGCCCATAGCGGTCCCGAACCTCCTCGCGGAGTCTCTGGATCTCGTCGCCACTCTGGATCTGGCTGATGCGTTTGTAGAGGGACAAGCGCTGGTGGACCTCGGGGACGTAGTCGGGGGGGAGGCGCAGGTCGAGCTTCAGGTTGAGGACGGCCCGCGTCGCCTCTCGGGGGGCTTCGCCCTTCAGCTCGAGGATCGACTGCTCCAGGAGCTTGACATAGAGATCGAGGCCCACCGCGTGAATGTGGCCGCTCTGCTCGCCGCCGAGCAGGTTGCCCGCCCCACGCAGCTCCAGGTCCAGGGCTGCGATCCGGAAGCCGGCCCCCAGCTCCGAGAACTCCTGGATCGCTGCGAGGCGCTTGCGTGCGATCTCCGAAAGGACCGCGCCCGGCGGCACCAGCAGGTAGGCGTAGGCGCGGCGGTCGGAGCGTCCGACCCGGCCCCTGAGCTGGTAGAGCTGCGCGAGACCGTAGCGATCGGCGCGGTTGACGACCAGGGTGTTGGCTCGCGGGATGTCCAGCCCGTTTTCGATGATCGTGGTGGCGACGAGGACGTCCGCCTTCCCTTCGACGAACGCTAGCATCGCTCTTTCGAGCTCCGCCTCGGGCATCTGGCCGTGGCCCACGACGACCCGCGCCTCCGGGACAAGACGCTGGACGAGGTGGGCGAGGGAGTAGATCGACCCGACGCGATTGTGGACGAAATAGACCTGGCCGTCCCGCGCCAGTTCCTGGCGGATCGCCGCGGCGATGACGTCTGTCGAGAACTTGACGATCGACGTCTGAATCGCGAGGCGGTCCTTCGGTGGGGTCTCGATCACCGACATGTCCCGAATCCCCGCCAGCCCCATCTGGAGCGTGCGGGGAATCGGCGTAGCCGAGAGCGTGAGGCAATCGACGGTTGTGCGAAGCTGCTTGAGGCGCTCCTTGGCCGCAACGCCGAACCGCTGCTCCTCGTCGATGACGAGGAGGCCCAGGTCCTTGAAGAGCACGTCCTTCGACAGGAGGCGGTGGGTCCCGATCAGAACGTCCACCCGCCCGGCGGCGACAGCGGCCAGGACCGAACGGATCTCCTTCTGCGTGCGGAAGCGGGAGATCATCTCGACTTTCACGGGGAAGGGCGCAAACCGCTTCCGGAACGTCTTCCAGTGCTGGAAGGCGAGGACGGTCGTCGGTGCGAGGACGGCGACCTGCTTTCCGTCGAGAGCTGACCGCATGGCTGCCCGCATCGCGACCTCGGTCTTGCCGTACCCTACGTCACCGCAAACGAGGCGATCCATCGCAGCGTCCAGGGCCATGTCGGCGGCCACGTCGGCGATGGCCACGGCCTGGTCCGGCGTCTCCTCATACTCGAACGCTTCCTCGAACTCCCGCTGCCAGGGGCTCTCTGCCGTGAAGGCGTGGCCGGACCGGGTCTTCCGCTCGGCGTACAGTCGGAGAAGCTCTGCGGCCATGTCGCGCATCGCCTTCTTGACCCGCTTCTTGACCTTCTCCCAGCCCGCGCCTCCGAGCTTGTCTATGGCCGGCCGCGCTCCTTCGGCGGTGGCGTACTTCTGGACGCGGTCGAATGCGTCGATGGGGACCTTGAGCTTGTCGCCCCCCTGATAGCCGAGGACCATGAACTCACGCCGCATCCCCGCCACCTCCAGGGTGTCGAGCCCTTCGAAGCGCCCGATACCGTGGTCCTCGTGAACGACGAGGTCGCCGACGCGGAGGTCGCGGAAGTCCGAGAGGAAGCTCCGGACGCCCCGGGCGCGGCCCCGAGGATGGAGGTGGGCCTCTTCGGGGAAGACGTCGCCGTCGGCCAGGACGTGAAGAGCGGCTTCGGGGAAGTCGAAGCCGCGGGACAGGACGCCTACGCGGATTTCGACACGTGTTCCTTCGCCGACTGCCAGGTCATCTTCCCGAAGAACGTCTTTCAACCGGTCGGCCCGCCCCGGGTTGCCGAGGAAAAGGACGGCACGGCCGGCCGTGCCACGCAGGTCGGCGGCGAGGGCGCGGATGTCCCCGGCGTAGCGGCGCACCGGGCGCGTGGGAAGGTGGAGGCCCCGGCCGTCGGGATCGACCTCCCGAAGGTGGAGGGCGGGGGCAGTCCAAACGCGCTCCCGGAGCGCCTCGGCGCTCACGAGGGCTTCGTGGGGTTCGAGGCACGGGACGTCCTTTTTCTTGCCCCGCTCCTCTCGGGCCCGTTCGTGGAGTGCCTCCGCCTCCGCGACCACGGCCTCCGGGTCGAGGGCCACGACGGCGGCGTGGGGAAGGTGCGACCACGGGGGCACGGTGGCATCGGGTACCAGCGGGAGAAGCTCGCCGAGATCGTCGGGAAGCAGGCCGCGGTCGAGCCTCTCGAGGAAGGTGCGGATCTCCTGCGTCTCGCCGAAGCGAGCGGGGAGGAGGCGGCGGAGGGTCTCGAGGATGGAGCGGGTGGCGAAGAGATCCGAAAGCGGGAGGATGTCGAGGGCAGCGACCGTCTCGTGGCTTCGCTGTGTCGCGGGGTCGAGACGCCGAAGGCTCTCGACGGCGTCACCGAAGAACTCGATCCGGACCGGGTCATCGTGGTCCGGCGGAAAGATGTCGAGGATGCCGCCCCGGCCGGCGATCTGGCCCGGGCCTGTTACGGGGTCCTCACGCCTGTAACCACCTTCGTCGAGGGCTTCGAGCAGGATGGCCGGCGTCATCTCGTCCCCCTCACGCAGTGACACCACGCGGGTCTCGAGAAGGTGCTTGGCCAGCGACGGGCGGAGAAGGCCGGCGGGGGACGCGACCATGGCGCGAAGGCGCCCGCGCCCGGCCGAAAGAATGGCCGCCGCTCGGCGCAGGGACGCCTCCGGGTGCGGGGGAAGACCGCGGAACGCGGGTGGGCCCGGAGCAGGGAACGGAAGAACGTCCCCCTCGGCGCCGGTCTCGCGAGCAAGGGTCCCCATGTCCTCGGTGACTTCATCGACGTCCCGCTCACGCGGCACGACGACGAGGAGCGGGTCCCTGGTCATGAGAAGGGGGACGAGCAGCCGAGCGGGCCCCGAGAGACCCGAGAGATCGAGGATGCCGCCACGAGCGAAGCGCTCGCGGGCTTCGGCAAAGCGCCCATGCCGGAGGAGGGGCGTGAGCCACTCGACGGTCACGGTCGGCGAATGCGCTCCACCATCGCGGTCGTGGACTTCCCCGGCACCAATTGGGCGCGGACCACGCGGCCGCCGGCGGCCTCCACGTCGCTCTTGCCCACGATGTCGTCCAGCTCCCAGTCGGCGCCCTTCACCAGGACGTCGGGCAACAGGGTGCGGATCAGCGTCGCGGGAGTCGGCTCGTGGTAGATGACGACGCGGTCGACGGGCTCGAGGGCCAGGAGCGTCTCGGCCCGCTCGGCCTCGGGGATCGCGGGTCGCAAGGGCCCCTTGATCTCGCGCACCGAGCGGTCGGAGTTGATTGCCACGACGAGGATGTCTCCTTCGGCCTTCGCCGCCTCGAGGAGAGCGACGTGGCCGGCATGGAGAAGATCGAAGCAACCGTTCGTCAGCACGACGCGACGGCCTGACGTCTTCCAGGAGGCTCGCTCGGCGAGGAGTCGGGGCAGCGGCGTGGCCATCTCAGGGTCCATTCTCCCTCGAATCGCGCGGGGGGGCCTGGAGCTGACTAGGGCTGCTTCGTCGGGCCGTCCGCTTCGTCGTGGAGATCCAGCTCCGCCCGGGGTTCCGGAGGAACGACGTCGGCGCCGCGTGTGAAGACCCAGCGATGGCGGGGGCGGTAGACCCCCACGTCCTTGATCCGGCTCTTCACACGGAACGAATGGAAGCCGCGGTGGTAGTCGTAGGGAGTGCCGTCGCGCTTGTGGGCCGCGACATCGACGAGGTAGGTCCCTTCGACGAGGCGCAGGTCGTCGAGGACGAGGCAGACCGCTCCCTCACCGAAGGCACGGCGCGACCGGAAGTCCTCGAGGTGCGTGTTGGTGCCGTAGACGCTGACGCCGTCGGCGGTGAAGAGCCCGACGCCGAAGACGAAATCGCGGATCTCCCCCTCGGCGCGGAAGCCCAGCTCCAGGGTGAGGGACTCGCCCGGAACGTAGACATGCCGCTCCTTGCCGCGATCGTCCAGGAGGCGCACGCCCGTGATCTCGAGCTCACGGCTCCCCCAGCGCCCCTCGTGGTACCCGTGGCGCGCGACGCCTTCCCCCGGCGCCGCTGGCGCCCCTTCGGCCGTAGCCGGAGAGGGAACCTTCTCACCGGCCATGAGGGCCTCCTCCCCCCCGGCAACGTGGGTGAGGTAGGCGTCGACCACGCGCTTCGGGTCGCCGTGGTCCGCCATCCGGCCGCTCCGCAGCCAGAGAACCTCGTCGCACATCTTTTCGACGAGGCCGAGGCTATGGGTCACGATGAGGATGGTTTTGCCCCGCCGGCGGAACTCGCCGATCTTGTCCAGGCATTTCCGCGTGAAGGCCTCGTCGCCCACAGCCAGGACCTCGTCGATGAGGAGCACGTCAGGATCCACGTGGATCGCCACGGCGAAGCCGAGGCGCGCGTACATGCCGGAGGAATACGTCTTGACTGGGGCATCGATGAAGGGCTCCAGCTCGGCAAAGGCCACGATCTCGTCGAAGCGGTCCTCGATCTGCCGGCGGGTGAGCCCAAGCATGATGCCGTTGATCGCCACGTTCTCGCGGCCGCTGATCTCGGGATGGAAGCCGGCGCCCAGCTCGATCAAGGCCGAAATGCGACCGTCGACGACGAGGCTGCCGCGGGTGGGTTTGGTGATGCCCGCCAGGAGCTTGAGAAGCGTTGACTTTCCCGAGCCGTTCGCGCCGATGACGCCGAAGGTGGAACCCTTGGGGACTTCGAAGGAGACGCCGTCGAGGGCGCTGAAGGTCTCAGAGGGTGCGAGGTCCGAGAGAAGGCTCCCGGTCAGGATGGCGCTCTTGAGGGTCCGGAACTGGTTCTTGTGGAGGAAGCGCCGGTAGACCTTGGCCAGGTCCGTCGCGACTACGGCGGGTGTGCTCACACTTCCTCCGCCAGCGTGTCCCTCAGGCGCTCGAAGAAGAAGGCCCCCACGACGCAGGTCAGGAAGGCCGCTACACCCGCCAGAGTGAGACCCTTCCAATGGTCGAAGCCACCGTGAAAGAGCATCTGCTGGTACGAGACCATCACGTGGGCCATGGGGTTCATCTGGAGGACCTTTCGGAAGGGGCCGACCTTGTTTCCATAGAAGTAGATGATGGGGGTCGCGAAGAACCAGACTTGGAGCACGTGGCTCAAGATGTTCTGCACGTCACGGAAGTGCACGGTCAGGGCCGAGACGAAGAGGGCGAGTCCGAGGGTGAAGACGAGCTGCACGAGAAGCGGCAGCGGCAGCAGGAGAGCGCCGGCGCCGAGTCGCCCGTTCCAGGCGAGGAAGGCCAGGAGAATCGGCAGGCCCAGGAGGAAGTGAACGAGGTTGGCGAGGACGGTCACCACCGGGAGGACTTCAGCCGGGAACAGGACCTTCTTGATGAGGTTCCCGCCAGCGATCAGGACCCCGGCGGATTCGGCGATGGAGGACTGGAACCAGGTCCAGGGGAGGATGCCGCAGAAGATGAAGAGGAAGTAGGGCTGGGTCTCGGGTGAGCGATCCACCGGAAGCATGAAGGTGAACACGAGGCCGTAGGTCAGGAGGAGGAGAAGCGGGTTGACGAAGCTCCATAGGAAGCCGAGGACGCTCCCGCGGTAGCGGGCCTTCAGCTCGCGTGAAACCAGGCTCTGGACGAGGAGGCGGTAGCGAAGGAGCGTCCGGATCTGCCTGAGCATGGGGGTCTATTCTTGACCACAACGGAGCGAAGAGCACAGTGGCCGGCCCTTCCGGGTTCTTCCGGGCGTTCTTCGTGCCCCTGCGGCGGCCGTCAGCCGCGGCGCTTGTGGACCACGGCCAGGCGGGTCACTGCCTTGACGTAGGCGATCCTCGCTTCGTTGTATCCGGCCTCGTCCTTGAGCGCCTTGAGGGCTGCCTCGGCGCGAGCCTTCGCCTTCCCCGCGCGGTCGGGGTCGATGGCCTCGGCGCGCTCTCCGATCTCGGCGAGGACGTTCACGCGGTCGGGGAGGACCTCGCAGTATCCCCAGAAACAAGTGAGGTAGTGCTTCTGGGCGCCCTGGCGGTAGGTGATCTCGCCGATGCCCAGGGTCGAGAGGAAGGGCGTGTGTCCCGGAAGGACGCCGAAGTACCCCTCCTCGCCCGGGGCGATGACCTCATCGACTTCCTCGCGGAGAAGGAGTCCCTCTGGGGTGACGACCTCAAGGGCGAGCTTCGTGGGCAGGGCGGTCGGGGCCATCGGCTACTGCTGCAGGCTCTTTGCCTGCTCGATCGCTTCCTCGATGGGGCCGACGAGGTAAAAGGCCTGTTCGGGCAGGTGGTCCAGCTCACCGTTTACGATCATCCGGAAGCTACGGATGGTGTCCTTGAGGGAGACGTACTTCCCCGGAATTCCCGTGAACTGCTCGGCCACGTGGAACGGCTGGGAGAGGAACCTCTGGATCTTCCGCGCCCTGGCTACCACGATCTTGTCTTCCTCCGACAGCTCGTCGATGCCCAGGATGGCGATGATGTCCTGGAGGTCTTTGTAGCGCTGGAGGATCTGCTTCACGTCGCGGGCCGTCTCGTAGTGCTCCTTGCCCAGAATGCGGGGGTCGAGGATGCGGGACGAGCTGGCGAGAGGGTCCACCGCGGGATAGATTCCGAGGGCGGCGATCTGCCGCGAGAGGTTCGTGGTCGCGTCGAGGTGAGCGAAGGTCGTGGCCGGGGCGGGATCGGTGTAGTCGTCGGCGGGGACGTAGATGGCCTGAATCGAGGTCACCGAGCCTTTCTTGGTGGAGGTGATGCGCTCCTGCAGCTCGCCCATCTCGGTCTGGAGGGTGGGCTGGTAGCCGACCGCCGAAGGCATGCGACCGAGGAGGGCCGAGACCTCGGACCCCGCCTGCGTGAAGCGGAAGATGTTGTCGATGAAGAGGAGAACGTCTTTCCCCTCCTCGTCGCGGAAGTACTCGGCCGCCGTGAGGCCCGTGAGTGCCACGCGGAGCCGGGCGCCGGGGGGCTCGGTCATCTGACCGTAGATGAGGGCGGCCTTGGACTTGGCCGGCTCCTTCAAGTTGATGACCCCGGACTCCTGCATCTCCAGCCAGAGGTCGTTCCCTTCGCGGGTGCGCTCGCCGACTCCCGCAAAGACGGAGACGCCGCCGTGCGTCTTGGCGATGTTGTTGATGAGCTCCATGATGATGACCGTCTTTCCGACGCCGGCGCCGCCGAAGAGGCCGATCTTGCCGCCGCGGAGATACGGCTCGATGAGGTCGATGACCTTGATGCCGGTCTCGAACATGTCCAGCTGGGTCGACTGGTCGACGAAAGAAGGCGCGGGTCTGTGGATCGGGTACTTCTTGTCCGAGACGATGGGCCCGAGCTCGTCGACGGGAGCGCCAATGACGTTCATGACGCGACCCAGGGTCGGGGGACCGACGGGCACGGAGATGGGGCCGCCCGTGTCGATGGCCTTCATCCCCCGGACCATTCCGTCGGTGGGGAGCATGGCGACGCACCGCACCCTGTTCTCGCCCAGGTGTTGCTCCACCTCGGCGATGACGTCGATGGGGACGCCGCCTCCGGAGCCGTCGTCGTGGATGCGCACGGCACTATAGATGGCGGGGACACCCTTCACGAACTCGACGTCCACCACGGGACCGATGATCTGCACGACGCGACCGACGTTCTCAGTGGACATGTTTGCCTTCCGTCATGACGAGCACGCTCTCCTAGGCCGTGGACCCGGCGCCCGACACGACCTCGATGATCTCCTTCGTGATGGCGGCCTGGCGGACCTTGTTCATGTAGAGGGTCAGGCGATCGATCGCCTCGGCCGCGTTCTTCGTAGCGGCGTCCATCGCCGCCATCCTCGCGCCGTGTTCCGCGGCAGACGACTCGAGAAGGGCGTGCCATACCCGCACCTCGACGTACTTGGGGAGCACACCCGAGAAGATCCCGGCCGGGTCGGGTTCATAGAGGTAGTCGAGGGGCGGTTCCTTGGGGTCGGTCACCGCCCGGGTCACGGGCAGGAGTCTGTCTACGACGAGGCGCTGTTGGATCACGGTCTTGAACTCGTTGTAGACGAGGTACACCTGGTCCAGCTCATGGGCCATGAAAGCCGAGATGACGTCCTGGGCGATCCTCTGGGCGGTGGCGTATCGCAGCGGCTGGAAGACGCCGACCAGCTCGTTGCGAACGCGGTAGCTCCGGCGGCGGAAATGGTCGCGCCCTTTCCGGCCCACGAGGGCGAGCTCCGCGTCCCCTGGCTCGCCCTTGGCCAGAAGGTCGGTTGCGGCGCGGATGATGTTGGCGTTGAAGCCCCCGCAGAGGCCTTTGTCGGCCGTGACGACGATCAAGGCGGTCCTTTTCCCTGGTCG
>Ga0210377_10001829_pt1 | contig 19008 bp, 17 predicted proteins | sample PLM4_65_b1redo_FD_155480 | JGI IMG/M metagenome (GOLD analysis project Ga0210377, IMG submission 155480) | Groundwater sediment microbial communities from an aquifer in East River, Colorado, USA - PLM4_65_b1 redo | ecosystem: Environmental > Terrestrial > Soil > Riparian zone | place: USA: East...
CCGAGAGCTGCGGCCGCCCAGCCCGAGTATGAGTTCAGCATCGAGACGACGACCGGCATGTCGGCGCCGCCGATCGGGATGATGAGGGTGACGCCGAGGATGAGGGCGAGCGCGGTGAGCGTCAGGAACATCCAGGGCTGCGATCCCGATGTTTGGATCATCGTGACGACCAGGCCGACGATCACCGCGGCGAGGGCGATGTTGAGGAGGTGCCGCGCCGGCAGGATGATCGGGGCGCCCGACATGTTGCCGTTGAGTTTCAGGAAGGCGATCACCGAACCGGTGAAGGTGAGGGCGCCGATGGCCGAGCCGAGCGACAGCTCGATCAGCGAGGTGGTGTGGATGTTTCCGGGCTCGCCGATGCCGTAGCTCTCGGGCGCGTAGAGCGCGGCGGCGGCGACGAGCACGGCGGCAAGGCCGACGAGCGAATGGAAGAAGGCGACCAGCTGCGGCATCGCCGTCATCTTGATGCGCTGCGCCACCACGGCGCCGACGATCCCGCCTACGACCAGGCCGCCGCCGATGATGGCGATGGTGATGGCGTCGAGCCCGCTACTGCGGTCCCACGCCAGCCACAGCGTCGTGACGATCGCGATCGCCATGCCGATCATGCCGTTGCGCGCGCCGGCCTGCGACGTCGCCGGGCTCGAGAGCCCGCGCAGCGCGAGGATGAAGAGCACCCCGGAAACCAGGTAGAGCAGGGCGGCGATGTTGGCGTTCATGAAGGGATGCCTTGGGCCGTCGCGTCAGCGCTGAAGATGATTGATGGGATCGAGCACGTCGAAAATCCGGTTCTGGGCTGCGCCCTCGAAGGCCAGGATGATGGCGCCCTTGGGGTCGGCGGCGGCGGCAAAGGCGATGCGGACGCCGAGCACATCGCAGACGTCCGGCTGCTGAACGACGCACTCAAGCGTGTTGTCCATCCTGGCTTTGTCCACGAACAGGTTGAAGCGCGGCGCGCCTTTCTTCATCCCGGCATAGACGACGCGGACGGGCGCAGCGGGCAGGTCGGCGCCGGCGGCCGGTTCGTAACGGCGCTTGGGAACTGCGACCAGCCCTTGCAAGAAACTGGAGAAATACCGGCTGTCAGCGGCGGTATCGTTGGTGACGTATCCGCCGTCGAACGTGCCGTCGTCATCAAGATCGCGAAAGCACTGAACGCGTGTGCTCATTCTCGCCGTGTCGATCTCCGGGCAGTAGGCAAAGCCGGTCGAGAGCCGGTAGCCGAAGAGAAGGGCGCCGGCCGGTACGCCATCGATACCGCCGGGCCGGACACGCGGCGGAGCGGCGTCCAGAAGGCGAACGACTTTTGTCGGACGAACGGCTTCGGTCCATGCCGTATCGCCGGGTTTGACCGTGACCGTCGCGCGCTCGTGGGTGAACGGATCGAGCGCCAGCGGGACGGATCCCTGTTCCGCCGATCGGATCTTCTGCGCAGCCGCCGTGGGCGCGAGGGCCACAGCGAGGATGAGGAGGGTCGCTCCCAGACCTTTCATGTCCGTCCCCCTATTTGATCTCGGCCTTCGCCGCCGGCTTTTCTTTCTTCTTGTACATGGCGAGCATCCGCCGCGTGACGAGGAAGCCGCCGAAGATGTTGACCGAGGCGAGCGCCACAGCGATCCCGCCCATGCCCTTGGACAGCCAGAGATCGCTGGTCATGTCCTGGCCCGAACCGGACACCGCCGCGATCAGCGCGCCGACGATGATGACCGAGGAGATCGCGTTGGTGACGGCCATCAGGGGCGTGTGCAGCGCCGGCGTCACCGACCAGACGACGTAATAGCCGACGAAGATCGCCAGCACGAAGATGGCGAGGCGGAAGATCAGCGGATCGGCGGCCCCAGCTGCTTCCTGTGCGAAGGCTGGGGCGGCCAGCGCCAAGCCGAGGCCAGCGATGAGGGCGAGCTTCTTCATCATGTTCCCGAACCCTCTTTCTTTTTTGGCGGCTTCTTCTTTTTCGGACTCTTGAGAATGTAGCGGACGCCCACCGAGATCATCGCGAAAGCGATCGCTGCGACGACGAAGGTCTCCAGCGGCGCCGGACCGGGAAGCAGCAGCATCTGCACGAACCACACGCCGAGGATAATGCCGGCGACCGTAAGCATGAGGCCGATTGGTTTTGACACTGTCAGCCATCTTTCAGCGCCGGATGCACCACCGCGCCGTCGCGGGTGAGCACGGCGGCCTTGACGATCTCATCGTCCCATTTGGGCGAGAACGACTTGTCCTCTCCGGTCAGCAGGGGGAGCAGGGCGAGAAGGTTTCGGGCATAGAGCGCGGAGGCGTCGGCGGCGACATGGCTCGGCAGGTTGGTGAAGCCGATGACTTTCACCCCGTTCACGTCGACCATCTGGTCGGGCTTCGAGAGCGGGCAGTTGCCGCCCTGGGAGACGGCAAGGTCGACCACCACCGAGCCTGGACGCATGGATTTCACCATCGCTTCGGTGACCAGCACCGGCGCGGGACGGCCGGGGATCAGGGCGGTGGTAATGACGATGTCCTGCTTGGCGATGTGGGCGGCGACCAGTTCGGCCTGCTTCTTCTGGTATTCGGGCGACATCGGCTTGGCGTAGCCGGCGGTCGTCTCCGCCGTCTTGAACTCCTCGTCCTCGACCGCGATGAATTTGGCGCCGAGGGATGCGACCTGCTCCTTGGCGGCTGGGCGCACGTCGGTGGCGGAGACGACGCCGCCGAGGCGGCGGGCGGTGGCGATGGCCTGGAGGCCGGCGACGCCTGCGCCCATCACGAATATCTTGGCGGCGGCGACGGTGCCCGCGGCGGTCATCATCATCGGAACGGCGCGGCCATAGAGCTGCGATCCCTCGATCACCGCGCGATAGCCGGCGAGGTTGGCCTGGGACGAGAGCACGTCCATCGATTGGGCGCGCGTGATGCGGGGAACGAACTCCATCGCCACGGCGACGACGCCTTGGGCGGCCCACGCGGCGGCTTCTTTCTTCGCAGCGTAGGGATCGAGCAGGCCGATCACGCCGGCGCCCTTCGGATAGGTCGCCAGTTCGACGGCGCCGGGCGCGCGCACTTTGAAGATGATGCTGGCGCCGCTGAGAACGTCGGCGGCCGACCCGATTTTCGCCCCGGCGGCGGTATAGTCTTCATCGCGCACGCCGGCGGCGATGCCGGCGCCGGATTCCACAGCCACCGTATGGCCGAGGCCGATCAGCTTCTTGACGGATTCAGCAGTCGCGGCGACGCGGCTGTCGTCAGCGCGGCGCTCCTTCAGGACTGCGATGTGCATTGGCCCTCCGGCCCAGTGGAATTAGGGCCTAGAGCAGGGCCGAACCGAGCCAGATGAGAATCTGGATGAAGACTCCCAGCACGCATAGCCCGACCACGGTTGCGATCCATGCGCCGCCCAGGTTCATCAGCATGCCAGCGACGATGCCGAACACGGCAAAGCCGATCATCGCGCCGATCCACGGCACGTGCATGGTGAGCGTGAAGGTGGCGTATCCAACGACGACCAGGATCAACAGGCAGATCCAGGCGGTCAGCTTGCCGAAGCCGCTCCAGCCAGCGCGGCGGGACGCCATGTCCATGTAGGCGTCGGTGTGGGGCGGCGGCGTGGCGATCGGGCCCTTTGGTGCGGTTTCGGCGTGCGCCATTGCGGGTTTTCTCCCAGGTTCTGCGGGGTCGGATGTAGCCGGATCGTGAGACGATGAAAAGCGCCCAGAAGGCCGCACGCCCAGAAAATATCGCAGCATTTCCGGGGGGTTCGCTAGCTGTTGGGGAAAACCGGCCTCAGCGCTCCGGCACTACCCGTGCGGCGGTCGAATGCCGCCATTCCTGGAGCAGGGTCCGCAGCGCGGCGACGAAGGCCAGGGGCTGGTCGAGCATCACGTGGTGGCGGGCCTCTGGAATCTCGATGAAGGGCACCTGACGGTCCAACAGGTCGCGCATGTAGTCGCCGACATCCTCGTCCCAGATCACCGACTTGTCGCCTTTGAACAGCGCAATGCGGCAGCGGGTGGCCTTGAGCAGTTCCTGCGGAGGGCGAGAGACCGAGAAGTGCCGCCAGATCGAGGGGTCGAACTTCCATGCCCAGCCGTCTCCCATTCTTTCTCCATTCGGGCCATCAGGAAGTGGTTTCTTGGTCAAGCTCCAGCGCGCGATGTAGTCCATGATGAAATGATTGTCGCACGGTTGCGGCGGCGCGAGGCGGAAGCGAGCAAGCGCCGCCTCCAGCGTCGGATAGACCTTGCCGCCGCGCACCGTGGGCGGACCGCGCCTCGGCCGGTCGGGCGGATTCACCGGCGAGTCGACGATGACGACGCCCTCGAAGCGGTCGCCATGCTCGGCGCCGGTGAGGATGGTGACGAAGCCGCCGAACGAGTGGGCCACGATGATCGGCTTGTCGATGTGAGCAAAGAGGCCTGTCGCCCCGCAAACCGCGAGCTGTTCGTGCGCGAAGGTCTCCATCGCGTAGCTCTCGCGCCAGTCTGAATCGCCCATGCCGGAAAACGTCATGGCGACGACGTGGTAGTCGTTGGCGAGGTAAGGCGCGACGAAGTCCCACCAGTGCGCATGGGCGCCGTTGCCGTGGACGAGCAGCAGGCCGGGCTTCGAGCGGTCGCCCCATTCCTGGTAGTGGATCTTCGCGCCCTCGCACTCGACGAAGGCGGTATCGTAGTGCGCGGCGATGGCGTCCTCGAACCATTTGGGCGCGGGTGGCTGTGCGCCATGGTATTGCGCCAGCGGCCCCTGCTCGGAGGGCATCTCCATGGGCTGGTCGCGGACCAGCTTGTCTTTTCCTCCGCCTGGGCCGTTGGACATGCCTCGCCTCCGTTCGCGTGAAGGTCAGTAAGGGCGTGAGGCAGGCCGAGGCAAGCCGGGACGGGCCGGGACAAAAAAAGTAGCGGACGGACGTCGGCATGGCGTCCGTCCGCAGGCAGACACAGCGGAAGAGGGACCCGCCGGTCGCCAAGGCGCCAGCCGGCGCGTGCATGGGGTCACGTTGCCGGCTGTGTTGTTCCACCAGTCGTCAGCGGGCGGAAAGTTGGGTCTGGCCGGGTTCAGAGCCGTTCCAGGCAAGGGTCAGCGTCGCGATATTGAGCCCACGAACGGCGTTCGCGACCGATTCGCGGCGGCAAACGGGGACGGACCGAGGTTTCAGCGGGCTGCGCGGCGAGGCGTCGCCACAAACTCTGCGGGCCGCGCCTTCGATGCGCTTCAGCAGCGTCTTTCCGCCGGCGACGGTCGACATGTCGAGATCGCCATAGGCGACGTGGACGGACACTTGTTCAACACCGACCTGTGCGAGAGCCGCCGGGGCGAAAGCCACGGAAGCGATGAGGGCGGCGATGGCGATTTTGAAGGTGCGAGACATGGTGGTTCTCCTTGGGTTAAGGTGGGTTGCAGAGGGAACGGATCGGACCTGGAGGGTCGGGAAGACGCCGGCCGGACCGCAGGCCGAAACTGGGGGCCTTTGGGATGCCGGGGTTGGGTTGGTCATGGCTGTGGTCCTCACCTGCGACCCGCGTCGGATCGCCAGGACAGACAGCCCGGTTTCAGCCTGATGAGATTGGACGGCGATCTGATCGTGCTCTGATCAGACGGTGACGGCCGCTGATTTTCGGATGATTTTCGTGGATCTGGCTCGGGAACCCGATTTCGAACTTGGCGCGCTGAGGGTTCGTCCCTCGGTGCGGCAGGTCGAGATTTCGGGGCGCAGCGAGACGCTCGAACCGAGGATTCTGCAGGTCCTGGTGGCGCTCTCCCGCAAGCGTGGAGAGGTGATCTCCCGGGAAGAGCTGATTGAGACCTGCTGGAACGGCGTGGTGGTAGGCGAGGATTCGCTCAACCGCTGCATCTACCGGCTGCGCAAGTTGGGCGAATCGAGCGGGGCCTTCGAAGTCGAGACGATCCAGAAAGTCGGCTACCGGCTGCACACCGCCGGATCGGCTGGCGCGGCCACGAGGGTCTCCGCTACACCTGACAGTTCGGTTGATCCTGCGCCGGCCAGAAAACGGCCCGCCTGGCTGACGCGCCCTGTCGTCCTTTCTGCCGCCGCGATCGTGGCGGTGCTGCTCGGCGCCGCGGTCTATCTCGGCATCCGCAACAGCAGCACCGTCGATGTGGCAGCGCCCATGATGATCGCCATTCTGCCGTTCGATGCTCCGAATGGCGACGCCGAGGCGCAAGCCCTCGCCCACGCCATTCCCGCCGCTATCGCCGAGGAGCTGAACCGGGCGGGTGTAAGAGTGGTGGCGCCGGCCAAGGCGGCGCCTTTCACCGGCGAGCTCAAGGCGCAGGCCGCCGGCAAGCTGGGCGTTCGCCTCCTGGTGGACGGCAACGTCGTGAGAAGCGGTGACACCGCCCGGGTCTTTGTTCGCGTCGACCATGCGAAGAGCGGCGTCACTCTGCTGAACGCGACGGCCGAGGACGATGCGCGCAGCACCGACGCCTTCGTCGACCAGCTGTCGACCGAGATCGCGCGCGCAGTCTCATGGGATGGGGCCATGCGCGTGTTGACCTTGGAGAGACCTGACGCAGCCGAGATCGCTGTCATTTACATGAACCAGCTCAGGCTTCTCAACGAAGGCGATCATTTGGCCTCTCTTACCCTGGCGCGCAGGATGGCGCGTCTCGCTCCCGATCTCCCAGAAGGCCACCTGTCTGTTGCGATCGAAGGAATGCAGTCGCTGCCGATGATCGGGCTGTCCGAGCGGCCGGCGCAATGGCGAGAGGCCAGGGCCGCCGCCGATCTTGCGATAAAGATCGGCCCTCGCGTGGGCAGCGCCTACGCAGGGCGCATGCTGGCGACCCCGACGCCGCGCTGGGCCGAGCGCCTTGACCTGGTGCTCCGCGGTGTCGCGGTCGATCCCGAAAGCGCCGGCGCCACCGGCTTCCTGAATGGCGTCTACATGGCGACCGGGGAAGTGGATAAGGCTTTGACCGCGGTCGCCAAGGGACGCGCACGCGATCCGCTCGACCTCGGCAAGATGGTCCGGCAGGCGACGGCGCTGATGATGGCGGGGCGAGCGAGCGAGGTCAGGGCGACGTTCGCGGAAATTGACCGCCGCGCCAGCCCTAATTATTCGCGCGCGGCCGAGCTGCGCACGACAACGGCGCTCTGGTGGGCGAGCCCGGAAGAAGCGCGAGCCCTGCTCGATAAGCCCGTTCCAGCGCGGACGGGAATTTCAACTCGGCACCGGGCGTTGCTCAATTCGGTTCTCGCAGCCGTTGAGCGGCGCGACGCCAAGGCGGTCGAAGCCGTCCGCAAGGCTTGCTCCTCGGCGGGCGAGGACAGGCCGATGCTGCTCACCTGCCTGTCGGCGGGCGCGGGCCTTGGCCAACTCGACCTGACATTCGCAGCCGCGGCTCAGCTGTTTCCCGACATGCGCAAATCGTTGACCGACCCGGAAGACGAAGCATGGCTCGCAGCGCCCAACGCACTTCCTGAAATTCCCTACCTGTTCATGCCCTGGATGGCGCCGGCGCGAGCTGATCCGCGCATCATCCTGGTGTTCGAGCATCTCGGCCTGGTCGATTACTGGCGTTCGAGCGGAACCTGGCCGGACTTCTGCCAAACCGAGCCGAAGTCCGTTTGCGCTCAGATGAAGGCGACGTAGCGCTCTCAGCCCGCCTTCGGCTTGAACGCGATCATCACATTGCCCGGCGCCTGTCCGAACATGCCGTAGCCGGAGTTCATGATCAGGAGGCCGTGCGTGGCGATGATCGAGGCGTTGTCGATCGATCCGCCATTGCCTTCGACGCCGTTGACGCCCTGATAGCTCTGCGCGGTGTCGTACTTCGTGATCAATCTGCCGGTCTTCTTGTCGAGCACGTAGAGCCAACCGTCGAGGCCGCCGGTCACGACATAGTCGCCGATCACCGAAGGCGCGCCCGATAGGCCGAACAGTCCGGCGCAGCGCGGCACGAACTTCTTGCGCGCGTCGTTGCAGTCGGGCGTGACGTAGTAGCTCCACGCGATCGAGCCGTCATTGAGGTTGAGGGCGTAGATGCCCGGCTTGATGATGCTGGGATCGTAGGTGGGCTCGCCCGGGATCGGCCGGCCCGTGTTGGAGATCGGGGCGTAGATGTGCTGGTCGTCCGCAGCGATGCCCCAATGGACGCCGCCCATCGCAGTGCCGTGGCCTAGCGCAGTCCGCCAGACGACCTCGCCCGTGTCGGGGTTCATCGCCCAGACCGAGCCTGACTTCTGGCCGGCGAGCACGAGATCCTTTCCGTTGGGCGCGGTGGCGAAGATGGTCGAGGCGCCGAAGTCCACGTCCCGGTAGACGGTGGGGCCCGAGCAGTTCTTGTTGGTCTCGCGTCCCGGAGCGCAGCCGGAGTTGTAGACGTCGTCCGCCGTCGCCTGGTGGGTCCAGAGGATCTTGCCAGTGTCGAGGTCGAAAGAGAGTAGCGCGTCGGTGTTGGAGTGGGCCGGACCGGAATTGGCTTCGCCGGTGCCGACATAGAGGCGGTTGCGCTTTGTATCCAGCGAAGCCGAGTTCCAGATCGGCGCGCCCGAGGGACCCCAGATGAACTGGCCGTCGCCACGATCCTTGATCGGCTTGGCCTCAGGCATGGTGGCTTCAGCCCAGATCTTCTTGCCGGTCTTGGCGTCGATCGCAGTGATGCCGCCGCGCGCCTTGCAGCAGACATAGGAATCGGCTGCGGCGGAGGCGAGTTCGTATTGCGAGACCGGCGCGAAGACGCGGTCCTTGTAGAAGACGGGCGTCGAGGTCACCATCTGGTTCTGGAAGAACTTGACGTCGGTCTCCCAGAGTTTCTTGCCGGTCTTGGCGTCGATGGCGTGGACGAAGCCGCCCATGTCGCCGACCATGATGATCTTCTGGCCGTTCGACATCTCACCATAGCCGGCGGAGGTGCGCAGCGCGCGGCCGCCGTCATAGACCCACTGGACGCATGGGCGGTCGCCCGAGATGTCGAGCGCGAAGACGCGGTTGTTGTCGGCCATCGGCAGGAACATCGTGTCGCCGACGACGGCGGCTTGCCCACGCATCGTGCCGACCTGCGGGAAGGCCATAACCCAGGCGACTTCCATGCTGTCGAGGTCGCCAGGCTTGAGGCCAGTTTGAGCAAACGAGAGTTCGCGCTTGTTGGAGTAGTTGAAGCCGAAGCCCGAAACGAGCGGCTTGGTGTTGAGCTTGGGCGTGCGCTTGTTGGCGGCGCAGGTGTTGGGGGCGATCCAGCCGGTCGAGTTTTCTTCCCCGCCCGAAAGATAGTCGGAGACGTTGGAGACTTCGACAGCGGAAAGGGGCGCGCCCTGCGCCGTCATCTTGCCCATGATCAGCGCGTTGGTGACGTAGAGCGCCGAGACGCGCTTCAGCGCATCGCGCGAGGGCGACTTCGAGGCTTCCGGATTGTCGTGACAGGTGGCGCAGTGGACCTTGTAGACAGCCTCGCCGGCGGCCTTCGAGGCTGCGGTCGCCTCGCCGTGATGCGCCGCGGCGACCATGGGATCTGAAGCCTCGGCGGTCTGCGTCGCGGTATCGCTGGTCGAGCATGCGGCAAACGCCAGCGCCGCGCCGAGCGCTGCGCCCGACAGAATGGTCTTCAGCATGGTCATCTCCTCCCCGAGATGCAGTCAGACGTTTGATAGCTCTGCGGCCATCAGTTCTTGGGCTTGAACGCGATCATCACGTTGCCGGCGCCCTGGCCGAACAGGCCGTAGCCGGAGTTCATGATCAGCAGCCCGTTGACGGCGATGATCGAGGCATTGTCGACCGAGGCGCCGTTGCCCTTGACGCCGTTGATGGTCGTGTAGTCCTGGGCCGTGTCGTATTGCGCGACGAGGGCGCCGGTCTTGCGGTCGACGACATAGAGCCGGCCGTCGAGGCCGCCCGTGACGATGTGATCGCCGATGACGGTCGGCGCGCCCGAAAGACCGAACAGCGAGTTGCAACGCGGGACGAACTTCTTGCGCGCGTCGGTGCAGTCGGCCTTGACCTCGAACTTCCAGTCGATCGAGCCATCCTTGAGGTTGACCGCGTAGAGACCGGGCTTGAGGTCGGCGGGCACTTCCTGGCCGGGAATGGTGCGGCCGGGATAGGAGATCGGCGCGTAGACGTGCGTGTCGTCGACCGCGATGCCCCAGTGGATCCCTCCATTGGGACCACCGGTGCCAATGTGCGTTTTCCACACCACTGCGCCGGTTTCGGGATCCATCGCCCAGACGGTTCCGGCTTTCTGGCCGGCGACGACGATGTCTTTCCCATCTGGCTTGGTGGCGAGAATGGTCGAGGCGCCGAAGTCGACATCGCGGAAGACAGTGTTCTTCGAACAGTTCTTGGCGCCGCCATTGGGGCCGCAGCCGACGTTGAAGACGTCGTCGGCGGTCGCCTGGTGCGACCAGAGGATCTTGCCGCTGGTGAGGTCGAACGACATCAGCGCATCGGTATTCTTGTGTGCGGTTTCGGAATTGGCCTCGCCTGTGCCGACGAAGAGCCGGTTGCGCTTCACGTCGATGGAGGGCGAGTTCCAAACCGGCGCGCCCGCGGGTCCCCACAGCATCTGCCCGTCGCCGCGGTCCCTGATCGGCTTCGCGTCTTCCATCGTGCCGGTCTGCCAGATGATCTTGCCGGTCATCGCATCGACCGCGCTGACGCCGCCATGGACCTTGCAGCAGACGTGGGCGTCCTGCGCGGCCATCATGATCTCGTACTGCGAGGAGGGCGCGATCACCCGGTCGCCGACCAGCACGGGCGTGGCGGTCGAGACGGAAGCGGGGAAGAGGCCGGTGTGGGTCTCCCACAGTTTCTTGCCGGTCTTGGCGTCGAGCGCGATGGTCATGGCGCCCATGTCGCCAACCAGCACGATCGGCTTGCCGTCCTTGCGAACGCCGTAGCCAGCGGAGGTGCGGATGGTGCGCTCGCCGGTGAAGACCCACTGGATGCAGGGCTTGGCCTTGTCCGCGATATCGAAGGCGAACACCCGGTTCTTCGATTCGCCGACGGGCAGGAAGATCGTGTCGCCCACGACGGCCGCCTGGCTGCGCATGGTGACGGCGTCCGGGAAGGCGACGACCCAGGCGACTTCCAGATTGGCGAAGTCGGCGGGCTTCAGGCCGGCCTGGGCGTAGCTGAGGTTGCGCCGGTTCCTGAGATCGAAGCCGAAGGTGGAGACCGTCGGCGCGGCGGTGAGCTTGGGCGTGCGCCGGTTGGCCAGGCAGCGCATGGCGTCGATCCAGTCGTCCGAGACGACAGCGGATTCGGAGAGATAATCGGAGACGAAGGAGACCTGCGCCGAGGTGAGGGGCGTCGCCTGCGCGATCATCTTGCCGGTGATCAGCGCGTTGACGATCTGGCCCGAACTCATGCGGGCGAGCGTCTCGCGCGTCGGCGCCTTCGAGACGTCGGGCACGTCATGGCAGGAGGCGCAATACTGCTTGTAGACCGCTTCGCCGGGGTGCGGACCGGCAGGCACGGCGGCCGTTTGCGTAGATGTATCCGCCTGCTGTTCAGGCGCTCCGGTCGAGCACGACGACAGCGCGAGCAACGCGCCCAGTGAAATTGCTGAAGCAAGCCTACGAAACATGGTGTTCCTCCCGCGAGCCAGCCGCGTCTTCCGCGCGGCGCATGGCTGGACGACATGGGAACCATCCGCCCGGCCTGACGCTTGCGTCAACTAGTGACGTAGCGTCAGGATAGCATCACCTGTGTGTGCGGCTCAGCTCTTCGGCTTGAACGCCAGCAGCACGTTGCCGCCGGCCTGGCCGAACATGCCGTAGCCGGAGTTGACCAGCAGCAGGCCGTTGGCTGCGGTGATCGAGTTGGAATCGATCGCGCCGCCCTTGCCCTTCACGCCGTTGACGCCGGTGTACTCCTGCGCGGTCTTGTAGGACCAGAGCAGTTTGCCCGTCCTCGAGTCGACCACGTAGATCGTGCCGTCGAGTGCGGCGGCGACCACTGCGCCGTCGATGACAGCGGGCGCGGTCGAGAAGACGTTGCCGCGCCAGCCGCCCCGCGTGCCCGGCGCCGGGGCCGGCGTCCCGGCCGGAGGCTCGGGATTGAACTGCCACTTGATCGCGCCGGTCTTGGCGTTGAGCGCATAGAGGCCTGGCTTGATCGACGGATCGCCATCCCACTCGCCCTTGATCGGAACGCCGACGTTGGAGATCGGCGCATAGACCGTGTCGTTGTCGTAGGCGATGCCCCAGTGCACGCCGCCAAGGGCGCTACCCGTGCCAAGCGCCTTGCGCCAGACGACCTTGCCGGTGTCGGGCTCGAGCGCCCACACCGAGCCTGATTTCTGGCCGGCATAGACGAGCTGCTTGCCGTTGGATTGCGTGCCGAGGATCAGCGAGGCGCCGAAGTCGACATCGCGGAAGACGGTCTCGGGCGCCTTGGTGCAGTTGAGCAGGCCGGGCCTCGGATTGAGGCCGCAGCCTGAATTGAAGATGTCGTTCGGCGTGGCGTGGAAGCTCCACTTCTCCTTGCCGTCCTTGAGGCCGATGGCGATCAGCGCATTGGTGTTCTTGTGCGCGGGCGGGGAGTTCGATTCACCCGTGCCGAAATAGATGAGGCTGCGCTTCTCGTCGACGACCGGCGAGTTCCAGATGGGCGCGCCGGAGGGACCCTTGAGCGGCTTTCCATCGCCGCGGTCACGCTGGGGAGTGGCTTCCGGCATCGTGTCGTAACGCCATTGCTGCGCGCCGGTCTTGGGATCGAGAGACAGCACATAGCCATGGTTGGTGCAGCAGTCGTAATTGTTCTGCGCGGCGTTGGAGATTTCGAACTGTGAAACGGGAACGATGACGCGATCCTTGAGGATGCTCGGCGTGCCGCTGGTCATGGAGTAGGTGTAGACGCCGACCGGCTTGGTCCACATCGCCTTGCCGGTGCGCGGATCGACGGCGTGCACGGTCGAGTCGAGCCCCGAGAACACCAGAAGCGGCGTGCCGTCGGCGAGGACGCCATAGGCTACGCTGGTGCGCAGGGGCGCCCCGCCCGGCGTCGTGTATACCCACTGCACGCAGGGCTTGGCCGGATCGCTGAGGTCGAAGGCGTAGACCTTGCCTGCGTCTGTCGCCGGGTAGAACAGGTTCTTGCCGACGATCGCGCCCTGTGAGCGCATCGTGGTCGAGTCCGGGAAGGCGATCGCCCAAGCGAGTTCGAGATTGCCCATCTGCGCGGTGGTAAGCCCGGCCTGCTTGGCGGTGAGCTTGCGCGTGTTGTTCCCGTCAAATCCGTAGTGCGTCGAGGTCGCGGCGTCCGGACCTTCGAGATCGACAGCGGCGCGGGCGCCGGTGCACATCATGTTGGGCGCCCAGTCGACCGTTTTGGTCGTGTCGCGGCCGGTGACGTAGCTGACTACATCCGCGCGTTGTTCAGCTGAAAGCGCCGCGCCCATGTCCTTCATCTGGCCCTGGGTCAGCGCGTAGTTGACGAACTGAAAGCTCATCCCCTTGAGATTGTCGCGCGAGGGCGCTCGCGTCGTCTCGGTGTTGTCATGGCAGGTGGCGCAGCTAGCTTTGTAGACCACCTCGCCCGGATGGACGCTCGTGGCGGCGACGGGTTGCGGCGCAGGCCGTGCTGCCGGCGGCGCAGGTGGGGTGGCTGGAGTTGCGACCGCTGCTGCGGCGGGCGCTGCTGGCTTTGCAGGCTCCGGCGTTTGGCACGAGGCCAGAACCAGCAGGGACGCGCAGCCCAAGGCTGCGGCCATCAACTTCGCCATTGTCTTCCTCCCGACTGCGCGCGCGCTGACCGCTGCTGCGCACCTAATGTCACGCGCACGCAACCTGCCCCAGCGTTCGCAGATTGCAAAGGGAGCCGGGGCGGCGGATCGCGCGGTTGTGTTCTTGCTCACTTCCACGCGTGCAAATGCCTGTCCCGTCGGGCGATTTGACGCGGGACCCTGCGGCGCCACATTGTTTCAAGGGTGGTGAGAACACAGTCAGGCATGGGGAGCGTGCCGATGAGATTGACGACTGCCCTAGCGGTGATCGTGCTGCTCGGCGGCTGCGGAGGTGAGAAACCGGCGCCGCCGGCTGCTGCTCCCGCGCCTTCGCCTGCAGCCGCATCTGCAGGCGATGTGAATGCGGACTCGCCGGCAGTCGAGCCGGTGATGCCGGTCGATTACTCGCAGCCCGCCGCCTGGCTTTGCCGCCCCGATGCGGAGGATGCCTGCGAGCAGAACGCGACAGCCACTGCGATATCGGCAGACGGCAAGCTGACGAAGGACCGCTTCGTCCTCGACGCGAAAGCGCCGATCGACTGCTTCTATGTCTATCCAACCGTGTCGCTCGACGCGATGCCGAACTCCGACATCAAGCCTGGTGCCGAAGAGACGGAGGTCGTCCGCCAGCAGCTCGCCCGCTTTGGATCGGTCTGCCGGCTCTACGTGCCGATGTACCGCCAGGTGACCCTGGCTGCCCTGCGCCAGATGCTGCGCGGCGAGCAGCCGGCCACCAACCGGGAGATGGCCTATGCCGACGTGAAGGCGGCGTGGGAGCACTATCTCGCCTACGACAATGCCGGGCGCGGTGTGGTGCTGATCGGACACAGCCAGGGCGCCGGACTGCTCACGCGGCTCATTGCGTCTGAGATCGATGGGAAGCCGGCGCAGGAGAAACTCGTCTCGGCGCTGCTGCTCGGGACCAATCTCGCCGTCGGCAATCCGCATGACGCCGGGGGCTCGTTCAAGAATATCCGTCTGTGCGCGTCCGCCGAGGATGTCGGCTGCGCCATCGCCTACGTCTCGTTCCGCGCCGAGGCTCCGCCGCCGGCCGACTCGTTGTTCGGCAAGGTAGACGAGCAGGGCATGCGCGCCGCATGCGTGAACCCGGCAGAGCTCGATGGATCGGGCGGCGCCCTCAAGGCGATGCTGCCGGCCGCGAAAGTGATAGACTCCATGGCAGCGCCCGGACCGTGGACGACCTCCAACGACCAGATCGAAACGCCCTTCGTCATGCTGCCGGGCATGCTGTCGGCGAAATGCGTCAGCCAGGGGGGGCTCAGCTATCTTGCAGTGACCATCACCGCTGATCCCGCTGACCAGCGCACCGATGCAATCGTCGGAGACGTGATCGTCGACGCCGAAGTCCAGCCGGCCTGGGGTCTGCACCTGATCGACATGAACCTGGCGATGGGCAATCTCGTCGACATCGCCGGCCGCCAGAGCGCGGCGTGGCGGCGCGTCCACGTGCCCAAACTGGCGCCGCCATCTCCGCCGGCGCCGAAGCCGAACTAGCTGGCGCCCGCCTTGCGGCAGATTGCCGGCGCAACATAGGGCAGGTTCAGAAGCTCGAAATAGTTTTGCCCGAGAGCGATGTCGCGGAAGGCTGTGTCATCCACATCACGCAGGATGTCGCTGGTTGCGTCGAGTTCGGTTCGGTAGTCTTCGAACGTTCGAATGTGGCGCGCCAGAAAATCCGTCCCCGGCAGGAAGCGCGTCGGGTAGCGGTTGATCAGGGCGACATAATGCACACGCACCTCAGGGCGGGAAAAGTAGGCGTCCTGAAGAACCCGCCAGGAAAGGTCCATCGAGAGTTTCGGGTGATCTTCCAGCATGCGCGCCATCAGTGCGGCGTGCTCGGTAGGATCGGTCTTCGTCAGCTGCCTGGAAAGGCCCAGGTGCATCCAGACGATCCGGTTCTGCGGGTAGAGCCGCAGCACCTCCTCCATCAGGGCGAGGTTCTTCAAAGGCGCTGCGTCGTCGCCAAGGTCCAGGTGGAGGGCGAGAGGGATGTTGCGCTGGCGCAGGATCTCCATGAACGGCGCCCAGCGGGCGATGGTCTCGAGCGGAACCGGCGTGTGCCCGTTGGGGATGAGCGCCTGCTTGATGACGTTCACCTCGCCCATCCAGCGGAACATGCCGGGGTATTCGCGGTCGAGCAGGGCGATGCCGGCGGGAATGCTCTCAGGTATTGCAAGGTCGGGGAACGTCATGGACAGGGTGAGAACAATGCCCTTGGGTGGATGATCCAACAGATCCTGTGCGTTGGCGAAGTCGTTCTTGAGGCTGGGCAGCGCCGGCGTTCCGGGACAGTCCAGATAATATTCGCATCCCGACCCGACCGACAGCATCTGCCCGATGCCGTACATGTTGGCGAAGACGACGCCCGAGCGTTTCAAATCCGAGACCATCTCCTCAAAGGGGATAGGTGCGCCGCCGAACGAGCGGAAATGCAGATGTGTGTCGACGACTGCCGTGTCGTGCGCGGTGCGGACGTGGCAGGCGCCGGAGCCAGGAGTGAACTGCGCGAGCGCATCTTGTTGTTCAGGCGCCGGCGGCGTCTCGGGATCGCCCGCCAAGCTGGCGCAACCCGACAGGAAAACTGTGCAAAACAACGCTGCCGCCAGGCGGCTCGGCTGATATCTGATCAAACTCTACTCCCGCGTCGGATGTTACATCGGCCCCCACGGCCCATGATCGCTGTCCATCCCGCTTGCGGGGACTCAGACTGAAGTCGAAAATCGAGTTCGGCGTCCCGATATCAGGGGTGCTCAAATCTGAGCAAGCAACAGGGACTAATCGCAACGTGACCGGATGGATCATCGCCGCCGCCGAACTTCGTATTCCATGGGAAACGAAGTTCGCGGCGCATCGCATGATCGTTATCGCCGATCCGAAGCTATACGCTGTACGCCAGCTCAACGGTCTCGCGAGCTGGTACGACCGCCAGGGCCAGCGCTGGCGCCACAAGCCGATCGGATATCTGCGCACCGATCGATTGCGTGGTTACGACACGCAAACGCATCCGCGCACTTTCATGCCGATGAACGGCGCGGGGCTCAGCTCACGCGCGATCGGCGAGGGGCTGGAGCGCGGCGCGTTGCGTGTGCTGGCGGACAGTCTCTCGGAAGCCGATGTCGAAGCGCTCCTTGCGCCTGCGCTCCAAGCGATGAAGCGCATCAACGCGCTGAGCGATGGACCGGAGGGCGGCTCTGGCCTGCCTTATCCGTTTCTCGGGTTCGGCCCGAACAGCAATTCGTTCTTTTCGACTCTGCTGCACGCGATGGACTTCGAGGAGCCGTATTTCGCGCGTCCGGCGCGCATCGTGCCCGGCGCACGCGGGCTGCTGCTGCCGAAAGCTGTGCTCGACGAAATCCGTCAGCGGAGGTCCTTGACCAGCGGCTCCAGGAAATCGGCGATGCCGGCCGCCATGGCCTCGACGCCCTCCGCGGTCGGGTGAATGCCGTCCTGCAGCAGGAGTTCGGGTTTGCCGGCGATGGGCGAGAGCATGTTGGGGTAGTAGGGGACGCCATACTGCGCCGAAAGATCGGGATAGATCGCGGCATAGGCCGCCTCGCGCTCGTCCTGCGCGTCGCCGGGAATCGTGACGCCGATCAGCACTGCCGGAAGGTTGTCCTTTTTTGCACGTTCGAGAATGGCGGCGAGGTTCTTCCTCGGCGTCGCTGCCGGCAGCTCGTTGAGGAAGTCGTTGGCGCCGAGCGCGATCACCAGCAGGTCGGCGTTCGAACCGGTGACGCTCCAGTCATACCGCTGCAGCCCGTCGGCGGTCATGTCGCCCGAGACGCCGGCGTTGACGAACTTGGCCCTGATCTCCTTGTCGTCGAAATCGCGCTGCAGCGCCGCCGGCAGCGCCGCTCCCGCCGGAAGCTGGAAGCCGGCGGTAAGGCTGTCGCCAAGCATGACAATGATGGGCGCCGGTTGGGTCACGGTCGATGGATCACCGCTGTCGGCCTCTGTGGCAACCGGACCCGACAGGGTTTCCGGCGCTTTCTGCCCGCAGGCGGCGGCGAAGAGCGCGGCGAAAAGAAGGACTGGCAGGCGTTGGCGCATATAGCTGTCTCGCAGCCGAGGAGGAGTTTTCTCCATCAAACCCTTTCGCGACTTGCGCGCAAGCCGGATGCCGGACCATCATCGCTCGCGGGGTCCAGGGCCGGGAGAAGACCATGTCCTACGAAGAGGAGTTGTCGGCTGGCCAGGCCGAGCTGAAGGCGAAGCGCTACGATGCGGCCCGGCTGCATTTCGGGCGGGCGCACGGGCTAGGCCACGAAGTGCGCTGCCGCCATGTGATGGCGCATCGCGGCCTGCTGGATGTGGCGCTGCGCACGTTCAGGCTCGGAGAGATCGCCTCGCAGACCTTCCTGATAGCCGCGGTCTATGCATTCGACCGGCCGGCGCGAGGATGACTGCGGACGCAGCGCTTGAGTTGAGCGATGTCTATCTGACGCTGCCTGCCGCGTCCGGGCCGGTGGAAATCCTCAAAGGCGTCAGCTTCCGCGCCATGCCAGGCGAAAGCGTCGCCGTGGTGGGGCCATCAGGTTCAGGCAAGTCGTCGCTGATCGCGGTCGCAACCGGCATCGAGCGGGTTACGAAGGGCGAGGTGACACTCCTCGGCGAGAAACTCTCGGGCAAGAGTGAGGATGGCCTCGCGCGGGTGCGGCGCGGCCGGGTGAGCCTGGTGTTCCAGTCCTTTCATCTCCTCGGCACCATGACGGCGTTCGACAATGTGCGAGCGCCGCTCGAAATCGCCGGGCTGTCCAAAGTCGACGAACTGGCGCGCTCGGGACTCGAAGCCGTGGGTCTTGCCGCGCGCATGGACCATTTCCCCGGCCAGCTTTCCGGCGGGGAGCGGCAGAGAGTAGCGGTGGCGCGGGCGCTCGCCAGCAATCCGGCCATCGTGTTCGCCGACGAACCGACCGGCAATCTCGACCGTGCCTCCGGGAACATGGTCGCCGACATGCTGTTCGCCATCGCGCGCGAGCGCAACGCCACGCTGGTGGTGGTGACCCACGACCCCGACATCGCCAAACGCGCCGACCGGATCGTCGAGATGTCCGACGGAAGGATCGTCGGATGAGCGGGAACCGCGCTTGGCTGCGCATCGCCCGGCGAGAGCTAGCTGGTGGGCTGGGTGGCTTCTGGATCTACCTTGCGTGCCTCGCGCTCGGCGCCTGGGCGATCGCCGCGGCGGGATCGGTAACGGCATCCTTCACGCGCGGTCTCGAAGTCCAGTCACGCACTCTTCTAGGCGGCGATGCGGCGGTATCGATCTCGCAGCGTCAGGCGACCGATGCCGAACGCGCCTGGCTAGACGAGCGAGGCAAGGTCGCG
>Ga0210377_10001830_pt1 | contig 19008 bp, 16 predicted proteins | sample PLM4_65_b1redo_FD_155480 | JGI IMG/M metagenome (GOLD analysis project Ga0210377, IMG submission 155480) | Groundwater sediment microbial communities from an aquifer in East River, Colorado, USA - PLM4_65_b1 redo | ecosystem: Environmental > Terrestrial > Soil > Riparian zone | place: USA: East...
TGGGTGGACAAAGATACTTCCATGCTCTAAGACTGCTTCTTGATCTCTACATGCTTCCTCTCCTGCTGGAAGCACAGCAATGATTACCTGCCTTGAGATATTGTCATGATAAAATGGCGCGAACTACCACCTGTATCCCCTAAATGAATCAGGTGATATATTGTAAAGACGTTCCAGAGGCAAGGATGTTACTAGGATATCTCGTGGATGGGCTGTGTTGGATGCACGGCTTTAATGGGGAGCCGCCCGATCTGGCAAGGTTTTCCATCCCATCAGGACAACACGAATGTTGTGGCGGAATTTATCAGGAAGCTGGGGAAGGTAATGATGTTCGGCGCAGCACTGGCTACCAACACGCTGAACAATCTGGATATTGACGAACAGATGGTGAAAATGAATTACCTGTCACCTTTCACGCTCCATGACTGGGCGGGCATTCGCTTGAGTCGCGGCAACATAAGTTAATTTTACGTGGCTATCAATATGATCATGCTACTGTCATTGAAGAATCTGCTATTTCAAAGCGTGTAAGGCTGTAAGCTGTGAACGGTACGATTTTGTTGCGAACGCAGGAATAAGCTATCTTATGGACCATACTACTAAGGACACACGAAGCATGAATAATAAGCAAACCGAATTCATCAAACCTGAGATCGAAGCGAAGATCGATGCCCTGTTGGCGAAAATGACCCTACTGGAAAAGGCAGGGCAACTTACTCAACTCGGACCATCCACTGTCGGCGGCTTTGATATTGCCGCTTTTATGGAAAACCCCGACCCCGACGTATTCAAAAATGTCCAACGCGACTTTCATGAAGACTGGATACGCAAGGGTGAGGTCGGTTCGTATCTTGGCGTGCAAGGCGTGCAGGAGATCAACCGCCTGCAAAAGATCGCCATCGAAGAATCGCGTCTGGGAATCCCACTCCTCTTCGGGTTGGATGTCATTCATGGGTACCGGACCATATTCCCGATCCCGCTGGCGGAGGCGTGTAGTTGGGAGCCGGAACTGGCGCGTAAAACGGCAGAAGTCGCCGCACGCGAAGCCTCCGCTGCCGGTCTGCATTGGACGTTCGCCCCGATGATGGACATTGCCCGCGATCCGCGTTGGGGGCGCATTGCCGAAGGTTCAGGTGAAGACCCGTTCCTTGGCAGTGCTTTCTCTGCAGCGCGTGTGCAGGGATTCCAAGGCGACGACTCATCCGATCCGCAGCATCTTGCCGCCTGTGCCAAACACTACATCGCCTATGGCGGAGCGGTAGCTGGGCGTGATTACAACACTGTAGAGATGGCGATCCAGACTTTGCATGAAATCTATTTGCCACCATTTACTGCTGCTGCCGATGCGGGCGTGCTCACCTTTATGAGTGCCTTCAACGACCTGAATGGTATCCCTGCCACTGCCAACCGCTATACCCTCACCGATATCCTGCGCGGCAAACTTGGCTTCAAGGGTTTCGTGGTCAGCGATTCGAATTCCATCGGCGAACTGACCGCGCACGGATACGCCGCTGATCGCAAGGAGGCTGGCAAAAGGGCGCTTCTCGCCGGTGTGGATATGGACATGGTCACGGAGAGTTATCGCTTCGACATCCCTGAACTGGTGGAGGCGGGAGTCATCCCGATTGCTGTCGTGGATAAAGCGGTGCGCCGCATCTTGCGCGTCAAATTCCTGCTAGGGTTGTTCGACCGCCCATACCGCTCCAACGCTGACAACGAGTCGGCAACTCAACTGACCGCGGAACATCTTGCCGTTGCGCGTGAGGCTGCCCGGCGCTCCATTGTCCTGCTCAAGAATGAAGGCGATATTCTGCCGCTGAAAGATAATCTCCAAACGATCGCTGTGATTGGTCCATTGGCAGATAACCCGCAAGATATGCTCGGATCGTGGTCGTTTACCGGGTCTGCCAAGGATGTCGTCACCATCCTGGACGGAATTAAAGCTGCCTCGCAGGCGGAGGTGCTTTATTCACAGGGCTGTGATCTCAAAAGCGATGGAGTCGCTGATTTCACTCACGCGATTGAAGCCGCTCAACAAGCTGATGTGGTGATTGCGGTTGTCGGTGAACCGGCGGGTATGAGCGGAGAAGCCGCCAGCCGTATGCATCTTGGTTTAACGGGTCATCAGGAAGCTTTGCTGGAAGCGCTGAAGGGAACAGGGAAACCGTTGGTCGTTCTGCTAAGTAATGGGCGCCCTCTGGCGATTCCCTGGGTGGCTTTTCACGCAGACGCGATCCTTGAAACCTGGCAGCTCGGTGTGCAGACCGGTACTGCCGTGGCAGATGTGCTCTTTGGCGCTTACAACCCCAGCGGCAAACTGGCTGCCACCTTCCCTTATTCTGTGGGTCAATGCCCGATCTACTACAATCATCCCAGCACGGGGCGACCGGCGGGCGATTTCTACTTTACATCCAAATATAATGACGGTCCCGTTGAGCCTCTCTATCCATTTGGCTTTGGCTTGAGCTATACCACCTTCGAGTATTCAAAACTCGAGATCAGCCCCGGCGCGGAAAAGATCACCATCAGTGCCTCTGTGAAAAATACAGGCAAAATGGCAGGCGAGGAAGTTGCGCAGTTATACATTGGGGATGTGGTCGGAAGCCGCGTGCGCCCGGTGAAAGAATTGAAGGGCTTCCAAAAAATTCTGCTTGCCCCAGGCGAGAGTCGTACCGTGACCTTTGCGTTAAACGTATCTGACCTCGGCTTCTATGACATTGATATGCAATACGTTGTTGAGTCGGGACAATTCAAAGTGTGGGTCGGGACGAATTCAGCGGAAGGACTCGAGGGCGAATTCTGGCTTTGATAAAGGAATCGCTCCGCCTCTTTCCAAGCCGGTCATTGGCTCCGTATCCAAATTTTCAACTCACCCCTCGAACCTGAGGGGTGAGTTCTTGTTTATTCGCGGAGACTCCACTGACTGTCACCAGTCGGGGTTTTTATCCTCACTGGAGTTTCGGGTCACGTTATAGCTGTTGCCGCCTCCAATGCCTACTACATAGATTTCTGTATTTCCATCACGATCAGATGAGAAGATGATCCAATTTCCACTGCGGTCGAGGGATGGGTCAAGGTCTTGCGAGAAGCTGTCTGAAACATTGGTGGGCGCGCCGCCGTTATCGGTCATGGTGTAGATCTCAGGGTTGCCGTCACGGTCGGTTACAAAAGCCAGCAGTGCGCCGCCGTAAAAGCCGGTGGGAGAGTAATCGTTGGCTGGGTTCTTCGTGAGATTTGCCAGCCCTGAGCCATCGGGTTTGAGTTTATAGATCTCCAGGTTGCCATCACGCGTGGATGTGAACGCGATCCATTCCTGTGTGCCCAGCAATTGCGGGACGGAATACCACACCGGCGCAAAGTCATTGCCTGGCGAAGTTGTCAGCCTGCGTGTTTCTGAGCCGTCACTTTTCATGATGTAAATATCCTGGTTACCATCCCGGTTGGATGTGAACGCGATCCAGTTGCCATCCGGTGACCAGGTGGGATATTGATCGTCGGCGGGGCTGTTGGTCAGGTTGATGGGAGCGCGACGGTCCAGACCCGTCACATAGATTTCGTTATTTCCATTCTGGTTCGATACGTACGTCACTCTCACATTATCGGGTGCAATGGAAGGCTGAATATCTGCTGCAGCGTTATTGGATAGACGCAGCATGGATTGGTTGCTGATATTCAAGGCGTAGATCTCAGAATTTCCATCGCGATTTGACTCGAATACCGTGATCCCTTGCAGGTTGGCAGGAAGTGTCGGTGTGGGAGTCGCAAATGGAGGACTGGTTGGAATAGGTGTATTGGGCGGTGCAAAGGTGGGAATAGCCGTTGGATTGGCAGTAGGTACACTGGTCAAGACATTGGTTGGAATGTTGCTGGGGACGATGATCGGCGTAGGATTCCCTGATAGAGCAGTAGCCGTTAAAGCTGGGTTTGCCGCGTTACAGGGATCCAGATCCCTTCCGTCGATGAATCCATCGTTGTCCGAATCCGGCACGAGCGGACGTGGACACGTCTGGTTTTCGAGCCCATCCATGAGTTGGTCATTGTCTGTATCAGGCTTAAGCGGATCGGTACCGAGGCTTGCTTCCGCACCATCCTGCAAACCATCCTGGTCGGTATCAGCGACCAATGGATTGGTTGTCGCGGCGATCTCCGCGCCGTCATTGAGCAGGTCCCCGTCGGTATCGGGGTTCAACGGGTTGGTCGTGTAACGCTTGATCTCGTCGCCGTCCATAATGCCATCCTGATCGGTATCGGCGACGGTTGGACTGGTCTTCGTTGTGTTCACTTCCTCACCGTCCAGCAATCCGTCTTTATCGGTGTCCGATGAAAACGGGTCAGTGCCAATTTGAGTTTCCTGGCTGTTGGATATTCCATCAGAATCTGAATCGCCTCCTCCAGGCATCAATGTTTGCGTTTGAATGAAGGCGGCCGTTTGTGTGATTGCCATCTCATTCTGCACGCCAACCAAAGGGATGGCAAGCAGGGCACATAAAAGCAAAATTCCTATTAACGTGGCAGATGCCAGCCAAACGGGGATAAGCCCGGCTTCGACTAATCCTCCGGGGAGCTCCACCGGCTGATTATCTTCTGCCGGAAAAACGGCAACACTAAAAGGATAGGTCTTCTCGTTGCCGATGAACGGCTGTGACCTGAGCCTCGTGCGAAACGGATAAACGCCTCTTTCCCCAGCCTGTACCTGGATCGTTTCCCTCGCCGGGATCTCCACGTATTGGACTTCCACTTGCTGTTCGCCTGGTTGTGTGTTTACGACGCCTACGGGGACCCCTTTTTCGAACGCCACCACACCGGTCGGGCTTCGAAATTCCAGTGTATAGGCCGTATCGATATTCCCTTCATTCTGGATGACCACATTACCGAATTCCCCTGATCGGATGGTATCCGGCTGTAAGCCGGCGGAATATTCAGAGAAGGCAGAGATCGTCAGGATGCATTCCACCTCCGTCACAAGTTCAGGATGGGTCATGCTGGTGAACTGGACCCGAAACGGTTTGCGCCCTGCCCGGGAGGCAGATACGCGAGGCGCCAGGATCGTGACGTGGATCTCCTGGGTCATGGAAGGTTCGAGCCGTGTCACTGTGGAATTCGTGGAGATCCACGTAGGTGGAAGTCCCTCGATGCCCAGTTGATAACTATCCTCTTCCAATCCACGGTTTTGCAGAAGAATGGGAATGGTAATGCTCGACCCCGGCGAAACAGAAAAATGGACGGAACCCAGCAGGATCCCAATGGTACCTCGTGACTCATACGCCGCCACGGTCAAAACACTTCGGGCGGTTGCCACGAGTGTTGGGTCCGTTTGGCTGACGGCACGAACGTCCAGCGGATATTGTCCCACCCGGCTCATGGGGATGGTGGGTGGTTCCACCGTGAGAATGACTTCCTTCACCCCTCCAGCCGGGACACGCACCACCGGGGTGTTGATCGATGTCCAATCGGCGGGGATGCCCTTTACTGAAATATCAAAGTAATCTTCAGCAAGCGATTGGTTGATCACCGCTACATGGACCTTGACCTTATTTTCAGGCGAGACAGTGATCTGCTCCTCCTTGATTGCCAAGACAAGGTATTCTTTCCTGTCGTTCGGACTACTATTCATACAAATTCTCCTGGCTTTTATACTGACGGCGCTACATCGCTATTATTAATTCATAAGCCAAATGAATCCAAAAAAGGGTGGCGATGTAAAGTTAACGGAGTTAGGAACCAATCTGTCACGATGCGAGTGAGTTGGGATAAAAAACGAATGTCATCAGTGTCCCCACAACGAGTAATCAACTTCTGTCCACAAAACTGTTTCTCTATTCAGGTGCTTCCTCTTCCGCCTTTTCGGCAAGCTCGATCAGATCACCTTTCTTGAAAAGGATATTCTTCAAAATGGTGCGCCACTTCGGAGTGCGGCGCAGGGGAAATTCCAGATCCATGCCGAAGTGGATGAATTCCTCTTTCTGGGCGTGTGTCATAACAGCACGCGCTTCTTCGTCCTGTTCCAGTGCGAGTCGTTGCTCGTACCAGGCAACTGCTTCTGCCTCGTCGATCATGGACGTGATCAAACACGCGAATGTGCGCGTTTCTTCGGTCAGCTCTTCGGGAGGTTCATGATATTGTTCAAAACCCATACTATTTTCCTTTGAATAATTTTCCTACTCTTGGATCGTTACATACTGTTCACGTGCCTTATCCTGTATCGCCTGCTTATAGACATCCACTAACCTTGCGGCCTGTACCTCAACATCGAATGTTTTGGCTTTTGCGAGGGCGTTTCTCCTGAACTTCTTCATCAAGGTTGGAGAACCGAGAAGCTCATTAATCGACTTCGCCAGAGCCGTTGCATTATTGGGAACGAGGAATCCCTGCTTACCTTCATCGATGATATCACACGTGCCACTTCCATTCACAGCCACCACAGGCAGCCCGGCTGCCATGGCTTCCATGGTGACCAAGCCCTGTGTCTCAGTAATGGATGCAAACGCAAAGAGGTCTGCCGCCTTTAAATAGGCAGGCACTTCCGAGAAGGATACCTCGCCGGTAAAGGTGACTCGTTCAGCAATGCCAAGTTCGGCGGCAAGTTCCTGAAGATTTCTTTTCTCCACTCCATCGCCGATGATCACCACGCGCAAGTCAGGATGCTTGCGAAATACCTTCTTCACAGCTTGCAGCAGGACGGGCCAGTTCTTTTCCTGTGCCAGCCTGCCAATCGAGATCAAAACTTTATCCTTCTGCCAGCCCAGGCGGGAACGAATCTCTTTGCCATCCGCCAGGGCAAAGGGCGTTAGATCCATTCCAGTGGGGATGACAGTATAGGAATCTTGCAATCCATAATCACGGATCAAGATCTCTTTCATGCTCTCCGATGGGATGATGATGTGCTGGCACATGCGCATGAAAGTCCTTAACCAGGTTTGGATCGCACTCTTGATAAATTCCTGGATGGCTTCCTGCGGCAGAGGAATGTAGTGTGTATATTCCTGATAGCGAGTGTGGAACGTGAATATCAGCGGCACGTTGAGTTCCTTGGCTTTTCTGGCAGCAGTTTGCCCCAACAGGATCGGGTGATGCGTGTGGATCACATCCGGCTTCAAAAGAGGCAGCAACTGATCCACAAAGGGAGAAACGGGGATGACCGCTGGAACTTCAATGCTCACCGGTAACGCCAGGGCAGGATAGCGAAAGATAAAAGGGACCTTATCCTCATACTCATTCGCTGCCTGGGCAAAGACAAAAACATTGTGTCGTTGCTTCGTGAGAGCTTCACGGAATGATTCCACTGAACGCGAAACACCATTAACGACAGGTAGGTAGAAATTCGTAAAGAATGCGATGTGCATGTGTTACTCCGTGAGTGGACCCAACAGGGCTAACATGCTATTCCCGGTTGGGAACGTAAGTTCATATATGTGACAGGCATACACGACCATGCCGGCATTCCAGATCAGCGGGACTTCTGATTTGTACCAAAAGCTTGAAAGTGGTTTTCCATCCGGTCCATGTACTTCATTGATCTGCCGATCTCGGACGATGACGCCCACGATGCGTTCGAGAAGTTTCCTGGCGCGTTCATGATCGTTATGAAGTGTATGAGCGATCAGATGCCAGGCACCCAGCCAGAGCCACGATGCGGTGGTGTGATAATTTGGCAGACCCGCGATATGATTTTCAATCGCAATCAACTCGGCCGGATAGGACGGATGCACTACTCGCGTGGGAACAGGTTCGGACATTCCCGCTTCCTCCATGACCTTCAGAATGGATCCCGTTTGTTCGGTGGATGCCAACCCCCAGGTGCTGGCGAGCAGGTTTCCGTCGGCGCTAAGATTATGGAGGTTTTTGCTGGTTACGAAATAGCCAAGGTCTGCGCGCCAGAAACGTTCCTGTATCATTTGCGCGATGTTGTTGGCATAATACTGTAACTGCGCTGCTTTCCCATTGCGATCCAGGATCCCGGCGTGGCGTGCCATCTCTTGCAGCGCCTTCCAATACAGGACGTTGGTATATAACACGCATCCGCGCCGCGCCACCGAATCAGTCCAATCGGAAAACCCTTCCTGTAATAAGAGTCCGCCAGGCTTTTCGGCAAAAGACTTCAGCCACTTCAATGCCAGTTCCAGCGTGTGCCAGTTATCTTGCAGGAACTTCTCATCCTTTGCTTCGCTGACATAATTTAATGTGGAAATGATCAACAGCGCCTGTCCATCCAGAGAGGGGGAACCGTGCGCGCTGAAATAATTTGGTGTCAGCATTCTATGTGTGGGTTGCTCACGCTCGAAAAGGGAGTGCAGAAAGCGCGTCACCGGATTCATGGATTGCAGCTTGACGGGCAGTTGTCCGTTTTTTCTTTGATGCCAGAAAAAGGCTTCAAGAGTTTCCTTCACCACTTCGTATTGTTTGAGTGCCAACATCCCGTAGGAAGCAAACCCGAAGTCACGCGCCCAACATTCACGGAAGTTGCGATAGCCGGAATGCAATATTTTTTTGCTGATGTCACGTGTCAAATAACGGGTGCGCACTCCCGCCTTCAGACTTTCTGTGGCAATGAACATTGCCAGCGCCTCTTGGCTCTCGAACTGATCCTCCTCTGAGAAGAGCGCCCGTGAGATCAAACGCGGCTCGCGTAATATTCCACTCAAATACTGATAGGAAAGCAGGGATGCGATGCCGGTGATCATGCCGAACAAGGCACCCTTCCAAAAATCGGATTGTTGTTGCACGCCTGCCACATGATTTGTCGCCATTAACCTTCAACCTCATTACATATAATAAAGATCATTACTTGCCATGTAAACCCATTAAGCATGAGCCTTCAGCCTTGAAAGGCTCCGAAAAACCAGGCTTTCTCCCTGTTAAAGGAGATAAAAATTTAGACACATTTATTTATATAAACGTTTTTGAAACCTTAGAGTGATGGTTATGCGGAAATACTTAATTTGAAATTAATATTGCTTTTTCCAGTCCTCTGCCTCGCACGGTACAAATTATTAGGCTTGAGCTCTTTCCTTTTTCCAAACATCGATGGCTGCGCAAAGATGTGCGCCAAAGAGCGTAATAATAGAAAGAATAAAAATCAAAAATAGCAATGCGACGATCGCGCCCACAGAGCCATAGATCAACTGATAGCTTCCCAACCCGCTGCGTAGATACCAGCCAAAGCAGGCTGTGGCAACCTTCCAGCCAATGGAGGCGGTCAATGCCGCCCAAAGCGTTGCCATTCCATCCACTTTTACAGTGGGAACCCAATAATACAGCGCCAGATAAAGAAGAAAAATTACCAACCACGAAACAAGCCTGGAGAAAAACGTCCACACATTCAGGAGGGGAGAAGAAGCGGCATCAACGCTGAAGAGCGGAACCAGGCTGGTTATCCATCCAATGATCAGGGAGAGTAGCAGCAGCACCGTCAGAGTCGCGATCATCCCCAAGCCTACCAATCGTATTCTGAAGAAACTCCGATGCGATGCCTTCGCCCAGGCAAGGTTAATATGATATGCTAGGTTGGTGAATACCCCCGAAGCGGACCAGAGTAAAGTGATAAGACCGATCGATCCGACTGCGCCGCGCGACTCCAGGATCTCGCGCAAGTTGTCGTTTATCAATGTTCGAGAAAGAGGGAACGTTTCCTGTACAAAATTCGTGACGCTTTGATAGACCTGCTGCCTGTCCAAAAAATAACTACCTGCGGCGATGAGGACGAGCATGAGCGGGAAAAGTGAAAAGATCGCATAATATGCCAGCGCTGCCGCGGCGTGAGAAGCTCGCGTTGCTGAAAAAGTGGCAAGGGCATTCTTTAGAATATCAAGCCGCCCGCCACTGACCCGGTTTGCATCGCGGTAAAATTCTTCGAATTGCTTGGCGATCACGTGACACTTCCTCCATTAAATATAATCACACCCTGCTCAGGTAAACACCGATCAGTAATCGCAATATCCAGCACACAGAGGTCTGGTCCGTTTTTCAGGGCGGCTGCGATCACAATGCCCATCAAGCCTATTTCATTGATGAATAAGATGTGAATGGGGCGAATTGGCTTGTCAACCATATCGCTCATGAAAAATATTATACGTCAATCTTGTGAGTTTTTGAGCTATCGTGATTGTAATTGATTGGAGCAATGTATAGAATTACAATCAGTTGCCTTGCGGCAATTATTGCCATCATTAAGTATTTCTCATGAAACTCATCTGCCTTGATGCGAAACTTTTCAAGTACATCAGGGTTTACGAGAAATTAGAGACAAAGGAGATTTTATGGATACTGAAACATCCAAACCAGTTTCGTTTTATGATCGCCCTGGCGTTGAAAAGGGCGTTATTGACGTTGCGAATGGAATTCCATTTGGCATGGAACGGGTTACCAATTCCTCGGTGGGGATCGGTGGAGTGTATGGTACATGGGGCGATGCCTATGACAATGCATCCCTGCCCGCGTTTTTGGAGAAACGTTTGGGACGCACGCTTCAACCGAACGAACGGCTGAATCTGTCCGAACTGGGATTTCTCAACCGGCAACATATCCCGCTAAACATGACCCGTGATGAGCATACCCAACTCGAGGTTGAAGTTGGCAAAAGGTTCTTGATCGCGGCGATCAAAGCCTGCAACTGGCAGCCTTCAGAAGTGGATGCGGTACTGATTGGGATGAGTGCTCCACTTTCAGAGGATTATCTGAACCAGATCACGAAAGCCGCAGGGATTCCAGCAGGTACGCTGAAAGTAGCGATCCATAAGGCCTGTGATGGTTCCACAAGCAGTTTACATCTGGCGCTGAACCCGGCATTGCCCGAGAATTCCCAGCTTGATAAAAACATTGCCAACTCTCTCTATGGCAAAAAGGTGCTGGTCGGCGGCATTGAAGGATTGAGCCGCTTTGTGAGTTCTTCGCACGATGCCAACGCCTTGCAGTTGTTTGGTAACGCGGCGGGCGTGGTGGGCGTCATCCCTGGTACAACGATGAAGTTTATCGCCGGTAAATCGCGGGAAGTCTTTGACGACGAAGGCGTACTCCAGGTGGCGATGTATTATCCGCATTCTCCGCAAAAAGCCGATGGTGGCTACAATGTAGATGTTACCGAACCAAGCGAGAATAATATTCGCGTGGCGGGCTTGATGCATGAGCCAAATGATGGTTCATCCATTTCAATGGCCGGACCGATGGGCATGGTCAAATTGTTTGTCCGTAATGGCGTGCAAGTGGTACGGGATGTGTATGCCGCCTACCAGGAAAAGTTGGGCGAACTGGGCATGAGTGGGAAATCACTGGCGGTGGCGATCGTCCATCACGCCAACTTTAAGATCAATAAGCTCAAAGAGAGACACCTGCAGAACGAAGGGATCGTTCTGCCGATGCCGTGGTTGTTGAGCGAATTCGGAAATGTGAGTGCGGCATCGAACATGATAGCCTTTCTGCGCGAGCTGCCCAATATGAAACCGCTGGACCACATCCTGATCGATGGCTTTGGAGCCGGTACATATTACGACGCGTTTGCGGTGGAGTTGGGAGGCTAGATAACCTTCCGAAACGGAATCAATCACCCCTGCGACTGAGGTGGTGTTATTTCAATCGAGAGTCTCCATCCGACGATCGGTCGGATGGAGCTTTTGCTATCAATTTGTAACTTATGTAAAATTATTCCGTCCTGTATGCGTTGATGAAACTAATAATTGCAGGGCGAGAATGTTCAATGTACCGTTCAAAAAATAACCAGGAAATAGTTGGACTCCTTTTGAGGTTAAAGACGTTTGAGAATGAATATCCCTATGGTATGTTCACTTATCGGCGTTCTTCGTTCTTGATGTTGATCTCTCGTTATTTGGGTGTGATCTTATATCGCTAAATTGAATCTAGCTGCTTAAATCAAAAATCCCCGTACAGGGGATTTTTGATTTATTGGGGAGGTATTATGCGCTTGCAGCGCTGCGCTTGAACCAGTTCTTCCACTCGCGATTTTCCCAGACAACCAGAATAGGGGAGGCATTGAAGATGGATGAGTAGGTACCGCTGAAGATACCGACCAACAGGATGATCACAAAGTGACGAATGGTTTCGCCGCCGAACAGGGCAAGCGCCAGCAATGTGAACATGACCGTCAACTGGGTATTGATCGAGCGGTCGAGGGTTTGGATGGTGGAGTGATTGACCAGCGTTTCGTAGTCGATGCGGCGGTAGACATGCGAATTTTCGCGGATGCGGTCGAACACCACGATGGTATCGTGTACCGAGAAGCCGATGACGGTGAGGAGAGCAGTGAGGAAGAGCGCATCTGCCTCCCAGCCCAGGAAGTAGCCGAGCATGGCTTCCACGCCCAGGACCACCAACACATCATGGAGCATGGCGATGATGGCTGCCGTACCGTAGCGGAAGGAATGGTCCACGCCGCGGAAGGCATACCAGATGTATGCGAGGATCGCCAGGGCTGCCATGAAGATGGCGATGCCTGCCGCACGAGTGACCTCGGAACCTACCGAAGCGCTGACGGAAGTGAAGGCAAGCACGTTGACCGTGGTTCCTGTGATCGTGCCAAATTCAGTGACGATCTGGCCCTTTACGGCATCGTCAATGGTACGTGAACGGATGGCGTAGGAGTCATCGCCGAGGGGTTGAATGATCGGGTCTGTACCGGGGGCAATTTTTTCAAAGGCGCTGCGAATCACTTCGACCGATGGACGGACGTTTGCGCCTTCGAACTGGACTTCAAGCAGGGACCCGCCTGTAAAATCGATGCCAAGGGGAAATGCAGACTTCGTCTGGGCGAAATTGATCACCATGAAGATGATGCCAGGGATGATGATCAGCAACGAAATGAGGAAATAGGTATAACGATTTTTGATGATATTCATTTTGAAACTCCTACAGACCGAACCAGCGCGGGTGGTCAGCGAGTTTGATACTGTCCAGAACCGTGTGCAGGAAGGTGCGCGTCACGATGATGGCTGTGAAGAGACTGACACCCACGCCCAATGCCAGGGTGATGGAAAATCCCTTGACCATGCTTGCGCCGAAGGAGTTACCGAAAATGTACAGGATCACGCAGGTGATCAATGTGGATGTGTTTGAATCGCGGATGGAGGGCCATGCGCGGCTCCAGCCCAGGTCAATGGCTTGGCGGATGTTCTTTCCCGCGCGCAGTTCCTCTTTCAACCGTTCAAAGATCAGGATATTCGCATCCACCGCCATACCTACCGATAGGATGAAACCTGCAATGCCTGGGAGGGTGAGCGTAACGCCGGAGAAAACTCCGGGAATACCGAATTTGTATATGGCGAGGGTGAAGATGGCATAACTGAGGAGAGCCAGGTCCGCGATCAAACCGGGCAGGCGATAGTACAGCAGCATGAAAACGATCACCACGCTGAGGCCGATAATGCCGGCTACCAGACTCTTGCGAACCGATTCCTCACCGAGCGTGGCGCCCACAGTGCGGCTTTCAACCACCTTGACCGGCACGGGCAATGAACCATAACGCAACTGGACTGCCAGTTTGTTGGCTTCCTCTGCCGTGAAACTACCAGAGATGATTCCACTTCCGTCTGTGATTGGGTCGCCAACCGACGGTGCAGAAATTACTGTTTTATCCAGAACGATGCCGAGATATTGGCCGCGATGGGATGTAGTGTAATCACTGAAGATCACAGCACCATTGCTCGACAGGGTGAAGCTTACGGCAGGTTTTCCGGTCGTGTCGGCGCTAACAAAAGCTTCTTTAAGATCGCTGCCGGTCATAACCGTGTGATAGACGGTCGCTGGTGGCTGATTGGCATCCGGAGTTGCCGTTGCCGCGCTGGTGTCAGGTGTGGCGGTCGGCTGGTTCGGGTCGGTGGTCGCTGTGGCGGCAGGCGCTGTATCGCCGTTCGAGACCTGACCCTCGTAATCAGTATCGATTACAGTTCCTGCAAGTACAGGAGTGGTGCCAAAATCGACAAATTCCAGCAGGGCGGTTTGTTGCAACGCGGCGACAACTTCTTCCGGGTTACTTACACCGGGGAACTCTGCCACAATACGGCGGTCTCCTGCGGTCTGCATGAGTACTTCACTTACGCCCAAGCCGTTGGCGCGGCTTTCAAGGATCTGGCGTGTAGTCTCTAGATCACCGGACGCAACGGTGGCGGTTGTTGGCAGGTCTGCTTCGAGCAGGGTCTGCAGACCACCGCGCAGGTCAAGACCGAGGCGGATTTCCACATTCCGAGAGAACAGAGGTTCCTGCGTAAAGGGGTTTGTGAGGCTGATTTCCTTGCTCAGATCGATCCAGAGCGAGAACGCTAGGAGGATGACGATCAGGATCAGCCAATTGGTGTTACGACGGTTCATATCTTTTCTTCTCCATCCACGAAAATGCCAGCCTTAGGCTGGCGGCGGCGTGATTATACTCCGATTGATGGGGCATGGGTAGGACAATTTATCATATTATGGCGGGTACACCCATTCATCGAAGATCGGTTGCAGGTCACAGCTGCAGTGCTGTTCAGCCAGCGATTGCAGTTGTTGCGGTGTGGAGATACCCCAGGAAAAGATCTCGGTGTAATCCTTGAGGAAGGAGTCGAAGGCATCGTTTCCGATTTGGTCTCGCAGCGCCGCGAAGAAAAGCGGACCGCGCCCATATACGATGGCGCCATACTCCCCTCCCTGATAGCCCGCCACCGGCAAACCGATGGGAATATTGGCATTATTTACGCGTGCCCAGCGACTTTCCAGCGAAGAACGGAAACCCTGTGCGCCATTTACACCATACAGGTCTGTGTAATACTGCAACGTGGCAAATTGTGTCAGCGACTCGTCCAGCCAGGGGTCGTCAAGTTGGTCATCGCCGACAAGATTGTAAAACCATTGATGCCCAACCTCGTGTGCAACGGTGGCTTCCAGGATCGCTCCGACCGGCACATTCGGGTTATCCTGCTTCAGATCATAGATACGGTTGGTGATGGCGATCATGCCAGGATATTCGATCCCCAGTGCCATGTTGGGTGTGGTAACAATATCCAGCTCTGTATAAGGATAAGGCGCGTATCGTTCGCTATAAACCTTGATCGCTTTGGAGGCTGTCTCCAGTGCAAATTGCGCGCCGTCTTGAGAATCACTTGCGGCGTAGCTGTGGATGGTGATCTCGCCAGAGGTTTGCGACACCTCTTCATATGTTGGACTCGCCACCAGATAGAAATCCCGTGCGGGACCGTTCGCAACGGTCGACGTTTGAAGTTGCCCGGCTTTGTCGCGGCTGACTTCACTCCCTGACGTGACCAACGTTAATCCCACCGGTGCCGTGACGCGGACAATGTAGAACGCCGCGTCTCCATACGTGACATCACCATCCTGTGGCGGGATCTCGGCGTTCCAGCCTTCGTCATCGTAGACACAGACCATCGGGTAGGCATGCGCGAGCGCAAGCACATCTTCGTAATAAGCCAACATGCCGTAGTTCAAGTTCACGTCCTGTGGAACTGTGACGGCGTAATTCATTTTCAGGATCGCACTCTGATTTAGTTCCAACGGATTGGGAAGTGGAACGATCATCAGGCTGTCTTGAAGATCATATTTTGGATTAACGGATGCTCCGTTAACCGTCAAATTCGAGATGTTCATTTTCCCGCCCAGGATGTTGGGAAACAAACGAAATTCAATTTCGTTCAGCGGAACGGTTTCCGTGTTGGTGTATCGCACTTCTTCTGTGCCTGTGACGTGGTACATGTCATCGGCGATCTTGATATCGATGTGATAAATGGTTGCGCCATCCAATTCATCGAGTGTGGATTGTTCAGACTGCACGAGTCCCTGCTGGAAGAGGGAGCGGTCATCCCACGGAGTGTTCAATGGGTCAGGTGAAGGCGTGGATGTAGATGTCGATGGCGGAGGAGTTGTCGCCGTGGCTGTTGGCGGGGTCGCTGAGGGTTGAGAGATGGAACAGGAAACGAAGATCAGGCTCAAGCTTAGAAAAGAAGCGAAGAGTTTTTTCATCCGGTGGAATCCTTTACCTCTCCGTGGCACTATGCAGAAAATCCAATGCTTTTTGCAGAACCTGATCGGGAGTCAAGTCATCTGTGTCGATGATTATATGAGCGTGTTCACGGGCATGCGAGAGCCTGCGGGACTGTTCGTTGTAATCCTTCTCCTGCCAGTTGAGTTTGCGGCGCGTCGTGCTGACCGGAAAGGAGGCGTGGAGGAAGATCAGAAAATCAGGCTTGGTGATGATCTGCCACATGGCTTGCACATAGGAATGTTCCTGCGCGATGTGGCGACAGGCGAAGCCATGTTTTTCAAGCCCTCCGATGAGTGTGGATTTGCCGGAACCGCAGGGACCGACAACACCGATCAGCAGATGCTTACTAGGAGGCTCGTCCATGCTCATTCGTTGTCATGCACAAGGCGATTGAGTTGGGTAGGTCCACCCAAAACGGCTAGCGTATCGCCTGCGTGGAGTGGGCAGGAATCGGTGGGGTGCATTTCAGAGTTATGGTCGTGACGAAGAAGGACAATATTCAAATGATAGTTGTCTTCCACGTAGCCGACTGTTTTATTCGCAAAGGAAGAGTGGGGTTTGATCGTCACTCTCGCCAGCCCCAGCAGTTGACCCTCTATAGAAATGGGATTGGTCACATCGGCTCCGGCTGCCGCGGCGGCAAAGACGGGCGCTGCCATTTCGGTGGCGCTCAGTGCGATAAAGCCAAATTGGTCCCGCAACGAATGAGCAAACTCCTCATCGAATATGCGGATGACAACCTGGATCGTTGGGTTCAGGCTGCGGGCTTTAAGGGCGATCTGTAAATTCATGGCGTCATTCTGGCTGGCAAGGATGATGGTGCGCGCGTCCTTGATGTTTGCCCCTTCGAGCGCGCCGGCATGTCTGGCGTCGGCAAATATAACGGGGATGCCCATATCACGTGCGGCAGCCGTGGTATGGGTTCCCGAGTTAATTTCCAGGACGACGATGCTTTCGCCCATCTCGTGCAATTTCTGAGCGACACGATACCCCAGGTGCCCAAGCCCTACCAATACGATGTGTCTATTCATGGTGGAAGCAACAGCCATCTCCCACTCCTTCCCTCGAGATTTTCGATTGAAAAGCAAGATGCCGAAATCGGTCAGTCCCTGTGCCAGGAAGATGATACCGATGACAGGCATGATGAAATGAAATAATTGCAGAACAATGTGTTTGGGAAAATCGCCGATGGGTTGCAGGAAGGTAGCGGCGAGAATGGTGTAAATGGATTCTCCCATACTGTCGAGCGGTTCACCCAGTGTCTCTGAAAGAACAAAATAGACAAAGCCGCCGCCGATGACTGTAATCGTGAACAAGATCAGAGATGTTTTGAATTCACTGATAAGGATCAAGGTGTCGCGCCATGCCGCATGAAACTTGCGCCAGCGGTTTTTCATGCCTTCACGCCTTCCAAGGGCAGCCGCACAGACATGCGGCGAACGTTGTCTCCATTACGAGAGGTGACCTTGAGTACCAGCACGCTGATATCATCTGCCGGGCGAGTCTCATCCAGCCTGACGGCGTGTGCCAGCAAGGTGTCCGCGATCTCCCGCGGGGAAGGGTCCTGCTCTTCCAGCATGGCTTCAAGGACTTGCGTTGTGTTCATCGGATGACCGCGTCGCTCTCCGGCATGGACGAGTCCATCGGTGTAGATGACGATGGTCAAGCCGGTTTGAATGGCGATCTCCGTGATGGATGGACGCACATCACGCGATGTGCCCAGCGGGATGCTTTCGCTTTCGATGCGGTCGATCTTTGTGGGCCGGCAAATAAACATCGGGCATGGGTTGTTACGTGTCAGAACGATGGTACTGCTGTGCAGGTCGACGGAGGCGATATTGAGCGTGCAGATGACCTTCCCCTTTTTATCTGTGAAGAGCGCATCAGACGCCGCCCGAGCCGCGGCTCCGTCCCGAACGCCTTCTGCCAGCAGTCCGATCACTTTCCGCACCACCATCTGCGAGACGGCTTTCGCACCGCGCCCGGACGTTTGCCCATCGGCGAGCACCACGGAGAGTCCGCCGTTGGGGCGTTCGATGACTTCGAGTGTATCTCCGCTTTCGGAGGTGGCGTACTTGTTGACCTTGGCTACGGCGATTTGAACTTCCATACCTGTAATTTTACTATGGGAATGAAAATGGCTGTCTTTATGGGGAAATGGATATTGAAACTTTTTCAGAGTCAGGTGGTCAAATTTACTGTAAACGATAGGAGTACACGTATGAATAAATTAAAACGCCTGATCTGGTGCGCTTTGTTGTTTGGCATTCAAGCGCTTTATTTTCCTCTGAACCGATTTTTACAGGGCGGATTGGAGCTTAAAATTCCGCTTGATCAATACATGCCTCCATGACTTAACCGTTCTATGAAAAATGGCTCAGGCTCGGTGATCGAGTGACCTGTCAGCGTAGTAAATGCTTCCATAACGAGAGCAGCCAGTCCGTCGGCGGAGGCGGGAAGGGGAGTCCCTTCAAAATGGGACTGCATCTCTCTTCATTGGTAAACATCATGGGCGTGTAGCCAACCAGTATCCTCTCTCAATCATCCAGAGTGGAACGTGCCGCTGATGCCCCCATTGAGAAAGAAATAGCTGCCTTGTTCAAGACAGCTATTTGATCGGGCACGGCTATGGATTCTTTTTCATTAGAAACAGCACACTGGAACATAATCTGTTGGTGCTATTTAATGTGGGAATGATCGGCCATTCTGAAGGACCGTAAAGTAGAAGTGGTTTTGTTTCTATGACGGAAAAGCCATGCTCAGAAAAAAGTTTGCACCAATTCTCTATTTTGAAGTACTGATAGCATTCGATAAAGTTTGTTTTGATACCATGCCCTCTTGGGATGAGCGCCTGGGTCAGCCTGGTCAGCATGGAACGTTTTTGGGGTGGATCTACGAGGAAGGTGTTTCCACCATTGGGTGGTCTGTTTTCTGGTTTACCGAAAATGTTTCGGAATTTTTTGTAATAATAGCCGGGGATGGAAAGTAACAGCCAGGTGTTTGTTGGGACTGAAAAAGCATATATGCATCTC
>Ga0210377_10001831_pt1 | contig 19007 bp, 15 predicted proteins | sample PLM4_65_b1redo_FD_155480 | JGI IMG/M metagenome (GOLD analysis project Ga0210377, IMG submission 155480) | Groundwater sediment microbial communities from an aquifer in East River, Colorado, USA - PLM4_65_b1 redo | ecosystem: Environmental > Terrestrial > Soil > Riparian zone | place: USA: East...
GCAATTTGCGCATCGTGATCGTATGCCCCAGATGCAAGTCGGTCGACGTGGGGTCGTATCCGCAATACACACGCAACGCGCGCCCATCTTTTTCAGCATCCAGCAAGCGTTGACGTAGTTCGTTGGTCATCGCCTTTTTGAGATCTTCGTCACCGTATTCGGTGCCCTGCATAAGCAGTTCAACTTGTTCTACGATGTTCATCATGAACCTCCTGTGGAGTCCCGCGCCATCACTCCGAAAATTTACAAACAAAAACGCGCCCGCGATGGTGAGGGCGCGTTTTGAACACACCACCGCAAGGTTTACGTGTGGGTGTAATAATAGTAACTACGAACAGACATTAAATCAATCATGTGCCCATTATACACGCGAAGCAGCCCTGTGGGCAACATCACTGACCAAGATTGAAGGTGAACGCCCATGGACCTTTGATGGTGTAAAACTCATCGCTGTAGACGATCAACTCCGCCTCTTCCTGGGACATGGTGTCTGGTTTGCTTAAGATCTGCATGGTCTGCATCCCATTGACATCCGTACAACCCAGCGTGATGGCGATATTGCGTTCCACCAGCGCCTGCTGGATCTTGGGCATGTAGATCGAGCAATAATCATCAGGACGCGGTGTGGCGGCAATGGAATCGATGTTGATGACCACGGTTGACAGGTCGGCATCGGGCGGAATGTTGAAGAAGGAAAGCGTATCACAGCGCAGGCCGGTCTGACCGTTCACCGCCTCCTGCAGGCTAAGAAGGGTTGAGCTAAAATCGGTGACCATTCCACCGGCATATTGCAGATTGGCGCTCCAAACCGACCAATCAGAAGTATCCAGCAAAGTAAAGCAAACATCTGTGGAAACTTGCTTGCCATCCCGCCAGGCGCGGTCCACGCGGACTTCGATGCCGCTGGTAACCTGCAGGGATGTGGCCGGCGCCGATTCCATGGTCGGATACGATGGGTCGATATAGGCAGTGGGTTCGGTTTGTTGCGGGGGAGTAATCTGCGGCAAACAAGCAGATAGTAAAAGCACGATCAGAAGGGAAATTCTTTTCATTAGGGGTTCCTTTTTTTCACAAAAGCCAGAATTATTCGAGCAAGGTGACCAGTGGTTATTTATTGATCATACCCATTTGGATCAGATATCTCTGCTCATCAGACTATCCTTTATTGAAGCAGATCAACCAGGGCATCTTCCAGACGCGGGAACTTGAATCGATATCCAAGCTCGAGCAAACGTTTGGGTTGGGAATATCTACCTTCAAGAAGTAGAACACTCATCTCGCGCAGGACAAGCCTTAGCAAAAACGCGGGGACATGAAACCAGTATGGACGGTGCAGCACTTTCGCAATCGTCTTCATGAAGTCCGCATTGGAGGTGGGTTCGGGCGAGATCAGGTTGAAGGCACCGCCGGTGTTTTCGTTCTCAAGCAAAAAGCGGATCGCTCCGATCTGGTCGGCGAGGTGGATCCACGGCATGGCTTGGCGTCCATCACCGAATTTGCCGCCTGCAAAAAGCCGCACGGGCAATGCCATAAGCGGAAACAAACCACCGCGGCCTGAAAGAACAACTGCCGACCGTGCGATAACCCTGCGAACGCCAATTTCCTCAATAGACTTGGTTGCATTCTCCCAAGGGACGGTGAGTTGGGCGAGGAAATCTTCAGCGACGGGTGTGGATTCGTCTGCGATGCCTTCGCCGCGTAAACCGTAGCGGTTGATGCCGGAGGTCTGCAGGAACACGCGCGGATGGCGGGAAGACTCTTTTATGGCGGAGGCAAGCGCAAGTCCGGGAAGGACGCGTGAGTCCACAAATCTCTTCTTCTGACGAGTTGTCCAGGGCCAATGTTCCAGTCCAAAGCCGGTCACCTGCACGACCGCGTCCACTTCATTGACGATGTGTCCCCAGCCATTTGTCGTTTTGCCATCCCACTGGATCTGGTCCGGAGCTTTCGGGGTGCGACGGGTGAGAGTGATTACTTGGTGTTTGTCCTGCTTAAGCGATCGTGTGAGCGCGGTTCCGAGGAAACCGGAGCCGCCTGCAATCAGAACCTTCATGGAATCTCCTATTTCAACTTCATGGCATTACGAAAAGCCTATTTTACGAATTCAAACAATCGGCAGTATAATCCTGCTTTGTTGTGGAGGCAGAGTATGCACGAACCAGTGCTTGTGCTCAATGCCAACTTCGAACCGATCAATGTTTGTACCACGCGGCGGGCTGTCGGTTTGTTACTTGCGGGGAAAGCCGACATGGTCGTTAATGGACGTGGACACATTCGAACGGTAAAAGAACTGCTCCCGCGACCTTCCGTTATTCGATTGGAGGCGCAGGTTCATCGACCACGCCCGCACGTCAAGTTGACCCGGCGCGAAGTATTCCGCCGTGATAATTATACCTGCCAGTACTGCGGCAAACGTGATGGCGGTTTGACGGTTGACCATGTAATCCCGCGTCACATGGGCGGCGAGCACATTTGGACGAACGTGGTGGCAGCCTGCCCGCACTGCAATCACCGCAAGGGTGGACGAAAGGCTGAAGAGGTGCACATGCACCTGATCCACATCCCAAAGGAACCGCCTGCGAATGCGGCATATATCTTTGGCAGACACTTGAACGAATATAGTGAATGGGAGCCGTATATCATCGGCTGGTGATTCCCCTCTATTACAGTTGATCATCCCTCTTCCATTTTGGGAGAGGGATTTTATATTTCAATAACCATAAAGTCCCTGGCAACAACAACTTCACCTCTGAAGGTCTTTCTGGCTTCCCTGGCGATGTCGCCATTTGCGAACTGCCCGGTTGGGTAATGGATGAGGTAAAGCTTGCCCACTTCTGCTTTTGTGGCGATCTCACCCGCCTGCTCGGCTGAAGAGTGACCGAAGGATGCGCCTCCTGCTTCATGGATGAGAATATCCGCCCCGCCCGCGAGCCGGACGGTCTGTTCGCACGGTTCGGTATCACAGGAATATGCAAGCACACTGGTTGTCTTTTTACTTTCCACACGGAGACCAATGGTGGGGATCATATGATGGACCGGTGAGGAGTTTATCTTGAATTCATCGGAATCCAGCACATGCGCCATTTCGGCTTCAGGCAGGCGATAGAAACCTACTGAGAAGAAGTCGGGCCATTCCGCCCAGCCGTAAAAACCCATCAGGTCTTCCAGACGGTCCATGGTGTAGTGCAAGCCGTAAATGTTGATCGGTTTTTTACGCCCCATAAGCCACATATCCATCAGAAGTAGCGGGACACCCGAAACATGATCGGGATGGAAATGTGTGATGACGATATCCGTCAGGTCGTTAAAATCCACGCCGGCCTGTTCCAGCCGGACGACAGGGTTACTTACACAATCCACCAGAATGGTTCGCTCTTTGCCGACAATAACCAGATGAGTATTCTCATGGTCTTTGGAGGGAACTGCATTGGATGAACCAAGTATGATGACTTTTGGCACTCTATCCTCTTATTTATAAATACGGAAATGCCAGCTTGATTAACGCAGGGGTTATGTAAATCTCTATCAACGACGCGATCGCAAGGAGTGGCAAAACAAGACCAATAAAAACACGAAACCAATCCGCCAGTGAGAGCAGTAACGTCTCTCCCAGACTTTTCTCCGGTTGTGGAGTGACCAACTGGGCGCCCACTTTTAACATGGCTGCGGTAGCAAGGAAGATGGCGCTCAACTCAAAAATGCCGTGAGGAAGGATGCCCGCGACAAAGGTCAGCAACGGAGAATATCCGACAAGGCTCGCCGCACCCAACACCCCACCGATCAATCCCATATTTCCGAGGAATATAGTCACCCCAAGCGTACCAAAGGAAACCAGGCCCAAAATCAAAGATACGACCGTAACTCGTGCGTTATTAAAAAATACCAGATATGCAGGGAGCTCATCTCCCAGAGTGTTGAGCCTGGTAATATTCTCTGATAACTGTGTGCGGATTTCATCTTTTATTTCGGGAGTGAGATTCACATAGACCGGTACATTCGAAACGACCCACATATAGCTCACGATCCCGGCAACCAATGCCAGCCCGGTGACGATCATCAAGGGCTGTTTTAGCTCGCGAAATATGGCAGGAATTTCGGTGACATACCACTCGACCACGGAATGTGCCCCACCGACGAAGCGTTCCCTGAACTTTCGCCACATCAATTTGAAATTAAGGGTATCGATCTCCCGCCCCAACAAATACTCCCGGCGGAAATGGGCTAGTCCCAACCGGACCAGCAACCCGGCTAAAAGAGTCACCGCGGCAATGGCATACCACAACACATCTTCATTCCCCCAAAAGATGAGAACCGTCTCACCCTGCAAAAGGAACGCCACCGGGACAACCACGAAAGATGCCAGCAGATTCGCCGCACGGATGGTTGTCGCCTGAACGGAGATCACAATGGCTGAGCTCACCATCAACACTGCATGCGCAAATGTCAACAACAGGATCAACGCCAGCATATACGCGCTCGGGAATTCAACCGGACGGCGCGAGATCAGGATCAGATAGATCCCAATGGAACCGTAGCTGAATACCAAAGGAGTCGTAATACCGACCAGAAGTTTCCCCAGATACATGTGGCTGTCTTCCAACGGCGAACTCAAAAGAGGTTCGATCGTGCCGCGTTCCTTCTCACCCACAAAGGATTCAAGCGCCACGACCAAGGTGAAAGATAACGGGAAGAACCCGATCACCAACACAACGAAAGGCACAAGATTATCCAAAATTAAATCACCCCCGAAGCGGTTCATGAAGTTGACCGCCTGCCGCGTTGTATCGTCGGCAATAAAGGGGAACAACGAAACCAGCAAAAGCATGGGCACGACAATGCGCCAGTCACGGAGCTGATCCATGAATTCGCGCCGCGCCACCATCCAGATCGCTTCGAGATCACGCCGCATATGTCACCCCCTGGGCATCTGCCATGGTCTTTAGATAGACCTGCTCTAATTTTCTCGGGACCTCCTGGAACGAAACCAATGGCGCGTTCCGGGAGGTTAACGCGTACACAATCTTTGGATTAACGACCTGCGGCGCTTCTATCTGGAACCGCAGGCTGGTCCCGTCTCGAGAAGTGAGAGTCGCCCCATCAGGCAGGTCCAACTCACCAGCATCGAATACTTCGGCGAATTTTGCTTCATACTCGACCGGACCCAATACCGCGCGCTTCAGCTCATCCAATGTGCCGTTCAGCAAAATCTTTCCGCGATAGATGATGGCAATGCGGTCTGCCAAAGCTTCCGCCTCGGCAAGATTATGCGTACAGATAATGATCGTCCGCTGAGAGGAACGCAGGCGGGCAATCTCATCGCGTACCAAACGGGACGACTCCGGGTCCATGGCGGAGGTTGGCTCATCGAGCAATAATACCGATGGGTCGTGCATCAACGCACGCGCCAGCGCCAGTTTCTGCTTCATGCCTTTGGAATATTCACCAGAGCGACGCTTCGCGGCTTCGGCAAGACCGAAATATTCCAGCAGATATTCACTTCGCATTTTTCTGGCTTGCGGGGCAAGTCCATACACCTTGCCGAAGAAATCGAGGTATTCAATACCGGTCATGCGCATGTAGAGTCCGTGTTGTTCGGTCAACACCCCCACCGAAGCGCGGATCTCCTGTGGATTCTTCGTCACGTCATACCCAGCGACGCGGGCCCAACCGCGCGTGGGAGTTAATAACGCGGTCAACATACGGACGGTCGTTGTTTTACCCGCGCCGTTCTGCCCAAGCAAGGCAAGGATCTGACCGGGTTGCACATTCAACGTCACACCATCCACAGCCCAGAAATCGTTATTATATTGTTTGCTTAAACCATTTGTTTCGATCATATATTTCCTAATCTGCCTTTGACCATTTCCCAGCATAGCATAGACAATAGGCTGGTCAATAAGACAACGGTCACCCTAAAAATCTTATCACCATTCAGGGAAGTTAAGCCTTACGGTGACGCAAATACAATGCACCCGCAGAGCAAAGGGCCACCACAGCCATGATGGTCTGGTTAATGTTGAGTCCCCCGACCATGGAAGCGTCGAGCCGCAAAAAGTCCAGAAAGAAGCGACCAACTGGGTACGTGACCAGGTAAAAGAGGATGATATCGCCGCTCTTTAGCCGGTCCGCGAATCGACGCGAAATCCAAAGAAGAAAAAACATGTTCCCCAAATTCCAAATCGATTCATATAAGAACAACGGATGATAGTATTCAACATCCAGATAGTCAGCCAAGCGATGCGCGGGATCGATGAATATCTTCCATGGAAGATTTGTTGGCGCGCCATACAGTTCCTGATTGAAGAAATTTCCCCAACGTCCAATTGCCTGACCCAGTGCCAGACACGGCGCGATGATATCCGCCCATTCCGAAAAGACAAGTCCCATCCTGCGCGAATAGAAAAATAAAACAACCGCGCCGCCAATAACCGCGCCGGGGATTCCCAGTCCGCCCTTCCAGATCGCAATCGCATCAAGCGGATGTGTGAAATACCATGCCGGGGTGATGCCCGTGGATGGTGAAGGCGTAAGGATGTGCCAGAGCCGCGCGCCGATGATGCCGCCGATCATCAAATAGATCAACAAATCCCAAACGATCTCCGGGTTGTGTCCGCGGCGTTTCGTCTCACGCGTGGCAAGCCAGGCGCCCAGCACCGCGCCGGTTACGATGACGATGCCATAAAAGCCAAGGACTCTATCGGCACCGAATAAAAAGAAATGGATACCATCAAATTGAATGTTTATCATTATTTACCTGATCTCATTTTCTCGTGCGCATGTTTACGAACATACCAAATACGCTGTAATGCCGTGATATTGGCAAATATCGCAATGATCCCCACACCAATATAAAGCTGATTGAATACCAGGGAGGGAGCAAGGACGATATATCGTTCCGCACGCGTCAGCAAGCCGACCTTCGCCTGATACCCCAATCCTTCGGCGCGTGCCTTGACGTAAGAGACCAGCACCGATCCTGCCGCAGCGCCAAAAACCAGCATGCCACCCAATGGGTCGCCCAAAGTAAGGAAGTGATACAAAAGCCCGCCGTAGATGATCAATTCAGAATAACGGTCAGAGACCGAGTCTACAAATGCACCAAAATCGCTCGATTCCCCCCGCAGGCGTGCCATGGTCCCATCCAATGCATCGATGGGTGTCATTAACAGGACGAAGATACCGCCGGTCAACATTTCGCCGCGCGCCAGAAAATATGCGCCAACCGTGTTGCCGATCAAACCGAGCATCGTCATCATGTTGGGAGTCAATCCCAGACGGTTGAAGAATCCACCTAGGGGATCCAGGACCCACTTAAACCACAAACGCAGATAGTCAGTGAAGGTCCTCTTTGAGGACTCACCACTATTGGCTTTCTCCATCAAGCACCTCTCGTCAGTTTGGTCTTGTAAAAGAGTAGACTATTGTATGGGCTGGTCAATGTTTAGTCACCGAGTGCATTGAGGACATTGAGATTTTCATCTGTTTTCGTAGTAAACTCTGTGACTCTGTGGCAGCAAGAGTCTTAGCCTCTGTTTTAACTACTCCATAATAATAACAGCAAAATGGATTGTGACATCCCATCACAATCCATGGTCTTCTACTTATTTGATTTCGTTTTCTTCGTCTTCATCAAGGGGACCCATCAACACATCCCGTTCCTTGCCGCCGCCTTGAGATGGACCCACAACTTCCATTTCTTCCAACTGGTCGAGCAGGCGCGCGGCACGCGGATACCCGATCCGCAACCGGCGTTGCAACAACGACGCGGAAGCGCGCTGGCTTTGCCGTACGATCGCAACCGCCTGCTCGATCAGACCTTCATCTTCGTTCTCGTCCGGTTCGATCAACAATTTTTCCCACGGCGGTGCATCAGTCGAAGCATCCACATTCTTCTGCCAATGCGAGATGATGCGTTCGATTTCCATATCGGTGATCATCACACCCTGTGCACGGACCGGACTGCCGACTTCAGGATTGAGGAAAAGCAGATCGCCGCGTCCCAGCAGACTCTCCGCGCCGGTCGTATCCAAAATGACGCGGCTATCCACACCAGAAGCGACAGCAAACGCCAGCCGCGATGGGAAGTTTGCCTTGATCAAACCAGTGACCACATCCGTGGATGGGCGCTGCGTGGCGACAATCAAATGGATTCCCGTCGCGCGCGCCATTTGTGCGAGACGGACAAGGTTATGTTCCGTCTGGTCGGGCGCGGACATCATCAAATCCGCCAGCTCATCGATCAAGACCACAATACGCGGGAGAGGTTCCCCATCCTTCTTGCGCGCCAACTTGCGATTATATGTTTCCAGGTCGCGGGCATGCGCCCCTTCCAATAAACGATAGCGGTGCTCCATCTCAACAACAACCCAGCGGAGCACGCCAAGAATACGCTCGATATTCGTTTCAACTTTTCCATAGAGATGAGGCAGTCCGTTGAAACGCAATAACTCGACCATTTTCGAGTCGATCATTACCATGCGCAGGTCTTCCGGCGGATTGTTCATCGCCAGGCATGCCGCAATGGACGTGATACAAACCGATTTACCTGAGCCGGTGGCGCCTGCGATCAACAAGTGAGGCATGCGCGATAGATCAGCAACCACCGGCTGACCGGAGACATCACGTCCCAAAGCCATCGCCAGCGGCGCGCCGATCTTATGGAATGCATCTGTCTCCAAAATGGAGCGCATCCTGACAACCGCTGTGTGCGAGTTCGGCACCTCAATGCCCACATAAGGTTTGCCGGGCACAGGCGCTTCAATACGCAGTCGTTCCGCCGAGAGCGCCAGAGTTAGATCCTTCTGCAGGGAGGCGATCTGCGCCACACGGACTTTGATCTGTTGCGCCTCTTCCTCTGTGTTCCCGGCTCGTTTCATAAAACCGGGTTGCACCGCGAATTGGGTCACAGTCGGTCCTACGCGAAAACCGATCACGGTCGCGACGATGCCAAATTCGGCGAGCGTCTTTTCGATCATGCCAGCGGTCTGATTGATCGTCCGTTCATCAGTGCGCGCGTTTTGGTCTGCAAGCAGAATGTTCAGCGAAGGCAGCCTCTCATCGCGCTCACGCGGCGAGGCAGGCTTCTTGTCCTGATGGTCCGCCGCCCGCAGGGATTTTCTGAACTCGGGCGGAAGTGCGTTCGCAGGCTTTTTTCGCGACGGACGCTCTGACTCCGTTTTTTCGGCAGGCGCTTCATCCGGGACGAGGGGATGGATCGCGATCTCAACTGGCGAAATCTCGCCTGCAAGTTTTAACAGCCAGTGTTCAAGCAAAGCCCATACACCAAAGCCGGTCATCACCGCCAATGACCACAATACGAACAAAAGAAGCGTTCCCCAAATCTTTCCCAATTTCCAAAACAACGTCAGCAGGCCCCAGCCGATTCGCCCTCCATACGCGCCAGCTTCCGCCTGGGTGAGGTTATTGCCTCCGATAACGGCGAACAGGCCTAAAGTAAGAAGAGCGGCGAACTCTATTGCAAAGAGTCTCCCCCATTTGACATTGAATCCATCGCGGCGAAGTAGAACGAATCCACAATATCCGATTGCCAGGACAACGAGATATGAACCCCATCCAAATCGAGGAGATAACCAGGCAGCCCAAGGAGTTAATAACGCGCCTTTGGTATATCCACCAAGGGCAAGCAAGGTTATAAGCGCAAACGCGATCAACAACACGCCAGCCGCATCGCGAACGAAGCGGCCGAAGTGTTCATTGAATCGCGCAAGACGGTCCAGCCAGTCGTTGCGCGGCTCGAAATCGTCTTGAGGCCGATGCTTGGATGGGTTTGGCATCAGTCGATCTTGAGACTCAATCCCATGCGTTGATGTGACGGATCAACATGCAGGACGCGCACCTGGATCTGTTGACCTTCCTTGAGCAGTTCACGCGGCGACTGGTTCGCTTCCAGCGTCATCTCAGAGGCATGGATCAATCCCTCCACACCGGCTTCGATGCGCGCGAACGCGCCATAAGACAATACGCTCGTGACAGTGGCGGAAAGGACAGTGCCTTCAGCAAAATCGGTCAACGCGCGCTCCCATGGATTTGACGTCAGGCGTTTCAGGCTGAGGGCAACCCGGCAACGCTCTGCAGAAATATCCAATACTTGAACATCGATCTCTTCACCTAATTTGACGATCTGGTTCGGGTGTGAGACGCGTCCCCACGAAAGTTCGGAGATGTGGATCAAACCTTCCACACCACCAAGGTCAACGAACACGCCAAAGTCCGTGATGTTGGTGACGGTGCCACGCGTACGTTTTCCGGTGGTGAGGTTGTGAAATAATTCCGCACGTTTGCCCGGCTCAGCCAGCGCGGCGCGCTCTGAAAAGACCACGCGACCATCTTCAGGGACACATTCGATCACTTTGACGTTCAGGGTTTTACCCATGTACGTCTCAAGGCTCAAGTCGCGATTGACTTCATGTTCCTTGCCCGCCAGCTCGATCAAATGCGAGAACGGCACAAATCCCGCCAAGCCATCGCTCTCCACGAGCAAGCCGCCGCGGTTATGCCCCGTCACTTTCATCTCGACGATGCGATCCTTCGAATACAGATCCTTGATCGCCTCCCAGTCCGCCTGGACAGGTTCAATCGTCTGGACAGTCTCCACCTTTTCCGATTTTTCCTGCTGGACTGGTTTGTGTTTCGGCACATTTCCATGTTGCGGATGCGGCGGCGCGTACCGCTGTTCATCCGCCAGCACGGACTGCCACCAGCCCTCGTCGGTGGCAGGCAATGCCTCTTCATACTTGCGTTTTGCATTATTCATAAAATCCTCCTACCTTGTTTCTCCATTTTGTTCCATATCGAGGATGGCGCGCGCGACCGCCTCTACAGCGACGCGTTGTTTGCGATAAAGATCGGCTTCCGACATGGCAAGCCTCCCCGCCACTTCGCGCACCTTGCGCCCCTCGATAAATTTCATTTCCAAAATATTGTACAGGATCCATTCACTCGTGAACCTGCGGTCCCCTTCCGGTTTCACCTGGTCCACCGCCTTGCGCAATAAGGCACGCAAAGCATTGGACGAATTGCCATCGTAGTCTTCGGACATCATCTGAACAGTCCGCAACTTCATCAATGGGCTGTTCGTCAGTTTCGGGCCACCCCAATAATGGGTCAATGCGTCCTTGACCCAATCTGCCAGATCGGATTCCTCCGGCAAAGGTTCGGTGAGCACGGATGCACGCGAGTCATATCGCCCCGCAGCGCGGATCCGTTGGAGCATATCGATCTGCGGCTGTAAATCCTCCAACGAACGAAAGACACGTTGCTGCAATTGGCGGTCTTCGAGTGCCAGCGCGGCGCGATCGGCCAGCAACCAGAGCGAATCGCGTTGCTCCTTATCCATGGGGCGGTCGGCTTTCCGCGCGATACCCAATAAACCCAATAACGGCGGGACTTCGTCCCGATCGCCGTTCACTTTTTTCTGACGCAGTGGAAGAATCCAGAAATCGCCCCAGGCATATTCATGATGCTTGTTGTCACCATTATGATCTATGACCTGCAATGCATCATCGAGATTTTCATTCTCAAGCATGGACCGGTTCCCGGCAACCACGCTAAGAGACAATTCATCTCCATCGAGCGCCGCGACAAACGCGCAGGGCGACTGCAAATGGTCCCGCACAGCCGCCAGCACCGTTTCAAGGAATTGTTGCAAGTCGCTGCGTGTCAGCAAACGTTCTTCGATGTTTTGCAGGAGTTGAAGCTCAACCCGGTCACGACCAAAAAATAAGACTCTTTCCCATAGTGGCGTGAACAACGTAATGGCATGTTCGAACAACAACACCGTCACCACCACAGCCAATGGAACAAATCCCGAATACGGTTCCCCACCGAACAATTCCCCGGCGCGACGCACGAGAGTCATCATGGTCAGCGCCAGCGAGGCGGTCACCGGTCCGCGCAGGAGCCATTTAAACAGGCGGCTCTTCACCACACGGTCAGGCCATGAAACGCCAAAGAACGCCACAGAGTAAGCCATGGTAATGACCAACCCTGCGACCAACAAGTTAATGACGAGAGCCACCGCCCAAAACAGAAGCGGGTACTGCGATGCAATACCGGAACCAAACAAAAGGTAGGGATACGAACCGAGCGCCGGGGCGGTCGCACCGGCCATCAGATACAGCATCCTTCTGCGGCCCGAGCGCGTCAGCATACGCGAAAAGGCGCGGGCAAAGTTATATCCTGCCCATGCCATGATCCCGATGTAATAGACCGTAAAGACTTCCGTCAGGGCTGTGCGCTGTAAATGTGGGGCAGGTTTCCCATCAGGCACGAGGGCGCCAACGAGCATTCCAAACGCAAGCAGCACAATAAAAATGACCGATACAACATACACCAGACGCACCGCGATGCGCCGACGTCCGCGTGAAGGGCGTCCTGCCGTGACAAGCACGGCATCAGAAAGATGTAAATACGCAGGGGGTAAAAAGATGATACCGATCCATTGCAGGCGCAACAGCAAGTCGATCCCCCAATCTGGAACGGTCTTATTTTGCAGAGCTTCGGTTGTAAAGACCACAACCACACATAATAGAATAATAGCAAAAGAGCGCGCCACACGGTCGCGCAAATTAAATGACAAAGCATACATGAACAGCGAGAAGGCAGTGATCGCAATGCCCGCTGTCAGTATGTTGTTGATCGTTTGGAGCCCCGCCAGTAAACCTTCTGTCCAACCGTTAAACATGCAAAACCTTCCAGAACTACTTTAATGCTCTCCCAAAGAACAAAGCCACGTCCTGAGTGGGGTAATATTGGTCATTATACCCGCAGAATTCATATCCGAACTTTTGTGCAAGGCGGATGCAACCTTGATTCTTGGACATCATCTCCAGGATCAGACGACGGACGCCCCTTTCCAACGCCCACTCCTGTGCCGCCGTTAAAAGAGCGGATGCGGCTCCCTTGCGCCTGAATTCGGGCATAACCACCAGGTCGGTTACCCACGCCAACGCCGAGGCTCGTTCTTCCACGGTACAGGCATATCCAACCAGGATATCCTCTTTCATCGCCACCAGTACAGCATCACGACGCGTCCACTCATCGCTTAAGGCATGTGGGTCGCGCGGATATTTCACATCCACTGTGCGCGGCAAACGAACCTCGCGAAACGCCGCCGTTACCTGCGCAGGCTCCCGCCGTAACTCCAACTGCCAGACGTAATCGCTCACGCTGGAATGATCCAGCGCCGTCAAGCGCGGGATGTCGGTTGCTACTGCCGGTCGTACGTCAAACAAAGCCACAATTTATCTCCATCATCTACTGATTCAACACCCGCACTGCGACCACACACGGCTCCAGCGTAACACCCACATTATCAATGATCACGAGTTGCAGGAAATAATCACCATTGGCGAGCGCTGTGGTGTCCCAATCACCCAACTTATCGTTCTTCACGGTCTTGTCACCTGCCGAGATGGTAGCCCAGTTCGCCGTACCCAGCGGGGCGACTTCGTATTTGTAAAATCCAAAATTGGGAACACTTGCCGTACCGGTCAACGTGATGGTCCCATTGATTACTTCGCCAGATTTCGGTGATGTGATCATGATCTTGTCTGGTTCACAGCCGCTCATCCCACTGGGAACTTCCTGAGTCACGGGCAATAAGGCGGCTTGAGTCGCGGCATCAGGAGATAACGTCCCGGCGGGCGCGGCGAGCAGGTCGAGAGTGGGTGTCGATAATATATCGGAGGCAGACAAAGACGGCGCGACGAACGTGGCGATAAAAAACTCGGCGAAAACAAGACTTAGAACGATGAAAGCAAAAGCAGTCGCCTGTCCCAGTCTTCTCAAAGCAAATTCACGTTCGAGCCCGTACACGGAATCCCGCCACTCACGCCATGCACGCCACATCCGGCGAAAAGCAAATAACCCGATAATCGCCAGGGCGACATAAATTAGGGATTCGTACGTCGCAAGATTGCGATAAACAACACCCATTTGAACCAGATCTCTACAGAGAGCGCAATACGCCGCGGATCAGTTTTTCGATCTTCGGAGTGATGACCTTTCCTGCTTCAAAGACTTCTTCATGAGTTGTGACGGTTGAACCATCGGGGTTGGCTTTGTTGCTTATTCCTGATAAACCGAGCACACGCATCCCGCCATGCCGGGCTACGATCACCTCCGGCACGGTAGACATCCCTACCGAGTCAGCGCCAACCATCCTTAAAAAGCGCAGGTCTGCCGGGCTTTCAAAGGAAGGACCACTCAACCCGCAATAGACGCCTTCACGCAAAGTAATATTGTTCTGCACTGCCACTTTTCGTGCAACATCCATGAGGTCGCGATCGTAGGAGCGGCTCATATCCGGGAAGCGGGGTCCCAACACATCGATATTCGGTCCCATCAACGGGTTGGCGCCAGACATTCCCATCATGTTCAAGTTGTCGGTGATCAACATCACATCACCGGGGACAAAATCTGGATTTACGCCTCCGGCCGCATTGGTCACGAACATCATTTCCAAACCCAGCCGCAACATTGCGCGCACCGGTAGGGTCACTTGCGACATGCTGTAGCCTTCGTAATAATGAACGCGTCCCTGCATGATGAGTACGGACTGACCTTCCAGTTCACCGATCACAAGCCGTCCGGCGTGACCGAAAACCGTCGATATAGGCCAGTTGGGCAGGTCGCTGTACGGGATCGAATCCGCTTTTTGAACGGAATCAGCCAGTGAGTTCAATCCTGAGCCGAGGATGATCCCAACACGTGGTTTGTAGGAGGTACGAGCGCGTACCGCATCCGCTGCTTGATCGATTTGTTCGAGAGTTACATAAGTAGTCATGGTGGGTTTCTTCTTCAAAAGTAAGATAAGGGACATACCCCTGGGTCTCCCTAGCGACAAAAAAATTATATCAGATTAATACTTTCAAGGATGTAATGTAACCGTTTCCAAGGCGAAGTGTCATGCTGTACGAATAGTAGCAAATCAGAGATTTTTATGCTATCCTCATGAATTATATGCGTTCATCAGTGCTCTTCAAAATCGCCTTAATCATTATCGGGGTCGTTTCGCTCATCGCACAGGGAATCTTATTTACTCCTGCGTTATTTGAATCCACCCTGAAATATCTCCCGCCCTGGGGGAATATTACATTTGGTGCGATCCTATTTATCTTTGCCGTTTTTTGCGATATTGCTCTTACACACCGGGCTTCGCCTAAATCATATCCGGGACGATACATTAACGGGACTCTGCTCGCCATTCAGGCATTTACCACGGCTGGGGTTTTCTTCCTGCTCGAAAACGACGCTTCGCGCGCACGGGAGGCCGGATTCCTTTTAACAACCATTGTCACCATCCTGACGACGTACGGCATCCTGCTTTCCATAAAACAATTCCAGGGCGGCTCAAATACCATACCTAACAAGGATGATGCGGATTCAGGATCGATGTTCGTCTTTGATCCCGGCACCAACGTCAACGCGTTAAACGAACAAATCGCTTCGCTCACGCGGCAGATCTCCGCGGAAAAACGTCGTACCACACAGTTGACATTCCTCAACGAACTGAGCCAGCAACTCGAATCTGAACTTGACCCGCCCGTCGCGGCGCAACTGGCAGTGAACACGCTTGAGAAAGCCATGGAATGTTCCATGGCAACCTTGATGATGCACGATTCAGATCACCAGGGATTTGTAGTACTCGCCGCGGCAGGAACTTCAGCCAGCGTCATCCCACCGGGCTATCACCAGCAGTCAGGGACAGGACTGCTCGGCAGGACAGTGAGACTGAAAAAAACACAGATCGTAAACGATACACGCCAGGACCCTGATTTCATTTCCCATAATAACGAGACCACCCTGTCGGCAATCAACGTGCCGATCATCCAACATGGACAGGTGCAGGGTATATTGGAAATATGTTCGGATAAGGAGTATGCCTTTAGCGGTGCAGATGCTGCCATCGTCGAAGGAGTTGCGTCCGAGTTAATGCGCGCCTGGGAACGGTCCAGTTATCATCAACGGTTGACCGAACTCATTCAGGCAGGTATTTCATTAACCACCCTGCTCGATCCACAAGCCGCGGTGCAGGAGATCGCTGTCATTGCCCGTAAAACGCTCGACGCGCGGTTTGTGTTTGTCACCCTGCTCGACCAGCAGGGAAATTTCTCCCGCACTGCATCCGCCGGTGATGCACCGATCCTCCTCTCCTCCCTAAACAAAAACCCGGCAGAAGATCAGTTGATGAAGGCGGCACTCAACGCGACAAAACCTTTCCGTGTGCGCGACCTGCGAAAATATGCCAGCGCGAAGAACATGGATATTGACAACGCAAGTCTGAGAAGTGTGCTTGCCATTCCCATACGGCTCCATCGCTTAAGTATCGGCACGATCCTTGCCTTCGGTAAACAGGAAGGCGTTTTCTTTTCTGAAAACGATGAGTCACTGGCTGATCTGCTATCCTCTCAGGCGGCGGCATCCATCGAAAGTTCGTGGTTGTATCAGGAACTGCGCAGCACACTCAACATCACATCGATGCTGTATCAACTGAGCGTGGACGTTATCCAGACGGAAGAATTAAGCAACGCAGCGGGGTTGATCGCACAGGCGGCACACAAGGTAACGAGCGCAAAAGAGACGGGCATCGTACTGTTAACGCGCGACGGACAGGTGCAGGCCGAGGTCGAGATTGATGCGAATGGACTGCATACGCGCAAGGAGCATCCCACAGAGAATATCAACCAGGCGATCCAATCGGGGCAGAGTATTATCGTTTCTGTTGAGAACGGTTCCCTGGTCAGTTATCCACTTTTGACGCGCAACCGCACGTATGGCGCGTTATGGATGAACATTCCCGAGAGCCGCGGGCAGAATTTTGCCAACATCCAGACACTGGCAAACCAGGCCGCCATTGCCCTGGAGCGCTCGATCCTTTTATCAGAATGGCGGAGCCAGGCGAAACAGATCGAAGAGGCGTATGAAGAACTCGAGATCACCTACGACCGCACATTAACCGCGCTCATGTCCGCGCTCGATGCACGCGACCGCGAAACGGAGGGACACAGCACGAGGGTGAGTCGGCTTGCCTGTCTGTTGGCAGAAGAAATCGGATTAAACGGTCCGCAGCTCAAAGCGTTGGAAAGAGGCGCCCTCCTCCACGATATCGGCAAGATCGGAATCAGTGACACCATCCTGCATAAACCGGGTAAATTGACCGAAGATGAATGGAAGATCATGCGCATCCATCCCGATATCGGCGCGCGTATCGTGGAGGGGATCCCGTTTTTGCAGGATACGCTCTCCGTGATCCGGTATCATCATGAACGCTGGGATGGAAGCGGGTATCCTGTTGGGCTGAAGGGAAAAGATATTCCCATACAGGCGCGTATTTTCGCGGTTGTTGATGTATTCGATGCCCTGACCAGCAAACGCAGTTATAGAAAAAAATCATCCCCCGATGATGCGGTGAAATACCTGCGTGAACATTCCGAAATTCTTTTCGACGCCGATATCGTTGAGGCGCTGGCAGGACTCCCCTATAAGGATTTCATCGAAGGGGAAAAGACCATCGTATGAAATCCAAAAGGCCCACTGCATCATTCGCCCCATATGAAGTGCGGCAGTTCGTCCTGCCACTCACACTTGCTTCAATCATGATCTTTACCGGGGTGATCGTGGAGAATTATCTCAACACACCAGCACGCAATTATTCCCTGCTCATATATGGAAGCGTGGCGGTCGCCTACACCATGATCAACAGCCTGCTGATCGCAAGGACGACAAACTACAGCGATAGTTATGGCTGGTTAAATTCCATTTTGAGCGGAATTGGACTCGGGCTTCTCTTCCACTATCTCCCTGAAAGCACGGAAGAAACAAGTCATATCCTGATCGTATTCGGGGTGGTGGCGGTGGGGACGGTTTCGGGGAGAAACCAGGCATACCTAACACTCCTGCTGAGCCTGATGATCGGCTTGCCAGTAAAGTATCAATCCTTAAGCGGGTTGGCCGGCATTCTCGAATATGCCGTCCCGTTCTTCATTGCAGTGATCGTATGTGAAGCCTTCTTCATGATCAAAAATACAACACAGCAGCACATCCACAGGCTTGAAACGATCAATAAGGTCAGCCGCCAGATCATGTTAACTTTGGATACCGAGCAAACCATTAACCTGTTGAATGCCGCGATCCAGGATGCTTTGGAAGCTGACACTTATTTTGTTGGGATCGTCAAGGATAACGAGATCCATCTTGAACTCTTCTACGATGATGGGGAATACTTCAATGGCTTGCATGTTCCTTTTGAAGGCACACTCTCGGGCTGGGTGATCAAGAATCAAAAAGAACTATTCCTGCCAGATCTGCGTGATGAGGTGCAACTCGAAGGTGTACAACGTTTTATCATCGGCAAGGAAAAAACCAGTCTTTCATGGATAGGCGTGCCCTTAAAAGCCACAAATGTGACCGGGGTGATCGCCCTGGCTTCCTATAGCCCCAACGCGTTCGACCAGGCAGATATGGAACTCCTTTCAAATCTTGCCCAGCACATCACACTCGCATTGGACAATACCATCCGACATGCGCAGGTCGAGGAGCAGGCCCGTCTCGATAGTATGACAGGCGTTTATAACCACGGTTACTTCCTAAAAAAGCTTGCCGAGCAGGCGACTGAATGTTCATCGACAAATACGCCTCTCAGCCTGATCATGCTCGACATTGATTATTTCAAGCAATATAACGATACGTATGGTCATCTGGTGGGAGATCAAATATTAAAAGCGCTTTGCACCACCATCAAACACCACATCAAGCAGACCGATGCAGTGGGACGCTGGGGCGGCGAAGAGTTCATCATCTCATTGCCCGGCGCGACCGGTGAACAGGCAACGCAGGTCGCAAAACGTGTCAGCGAAACAATGGCATCCCTTCGGATGGAAGACCGTGAACAACAAACCATCCCCATCCCAACTGTCAGCCAGGGAATCGCGGTCTTCCCGAACGAAGCGGATGAAATCTATCGCCTCATCGACCTGGCAGACCGT
>Ga0210377_10001832_pt1 | contig 19004 bp, 21 predicted proteins | sample PLM4_65_b1redo_FD_155480 | JGI IMG/M metagenome (GOLD analysis project Ga0210377, IMG submission 155480) | Groundwater sediment microbial communities from an aquifer in East River, Colorado, USA - PLM4_65_b1 redo | ecosystem: Environmental > Terrestrial > Soil > Riparian zone | place: USA: East...
TTTGTTACATTGCCAGTCGATTCGTAATGCAACGTTGTCATTTATTTTCTGCGGGCATATAATTTGTATATAGGTGTATTCAATCCATGGCGTGATGAGTTGGTGAGAGGTCTGCATGATAAAGGTATACATCGAAGTTGATGCGGGTTCCTGTGAGAAGAATCTGTATAATGAAAAAACTTTGGAGTATAAGGAGACGCGTCGGGTCTCTCGACCGTATCCCTATCCGTATGGCTTTATCCTGGGGACGAGTGCCGCGGAAGGGGACAACGTGGATTGCTACCTCATTACACGTGACAGCCTGAAACCTGGCACTATCGTTGAGTGCGAGCCCATCGGTCTGTTGGAACAGGACGAGGACGGGGAGGTCGATCATAAGGTATTAGCGGTCCTTCCCGGCCAGGATGTCGAGATCGGTCAGGAACTGTTGCAGGAATTGCGGGACTTCATCCATGCTGTGTTCGCTCAGTATCCAGACATGGTCGTTCGTGTTGGACGCATGCTTCCGCGCGAGGCAGCGCTGCATCACATTCAAGCATGTCGCGATACATAAGCCTGGCTCATGAGCCAGTCGTTCCTAGTACTGGATGAGTCATTGAAGAGTTGAGCACTAATCCACTTCCATCAGCGCCAGTCGTTAATCGTATAATTTCCACTTGTGACAATTCCTCAAACAAAAATCCTTGAAACGCAAAGACTTTATTTCAGGCGTCTCACCATGGACGACCTGGATGCTCTCTTTGCGCTTTATCATTCGCCAGAGGTGAGAAAATATTATTCCGAAGGTATCCCGACCTACGAAGAAACAAGGCAGGAGTTGGAGTGGATCATCAACGAGTGCTATGTCAAATATGGGTTTGGAATGTGGGCGACCATTCACAAAGAGACGGGAAAATTTATCGGTCGCTGTGGGTTGTGTCCCATGGACATCGAAGGACACGAGGAAATAGAAGTCGCTTATATGCTTGCCAGGGAATATTGGGGACAGAGGCTGGCGACAGAAGCCGCGCAGGCGATCCTGCAATATGGCTTTGAGCAGGCGGGCTTAGCGCGTCTGATCTGTGTCATCAACCCGGAGAATCAAGCTTCCAGCAAAGTGGCCGAGAAAATAGGCATGACCCTTGAAATAGACGGGGATGTCAACGGTGAACCAACTCTGTTGTATTCGATAAATAAAATATAAAAGATCTCTTCCAAATCATATCCACTATTCTGGAGTATGATTGCCAAAACCTATTCAATATTGCTCAAGCCGCCGTCCACCTTCGGCTTTTCAAGGCGGCGAGGACGCCTGGAGCTTGGTTTATTACCGCTTGTCTCATTAATAAGTTAACTTTTCTCATGGATTTGTAGGTTGAAATTCAAATATCAAGTTAAGTAAATTATGCGGCACTCTGTAGATTACCATTACCACTTTAGAATTACCTTGAAAGGATTTTATGTCACGTAACCGCATTATTCTTGTCACGGCTGGGATCATGCTCAGCCTGTTCCTGGCTTCGATGGAATCAACTGTTGTTGCCACTGCCATGCCCACCATTGTCGGTCAGTTGGGCGGGTTGGAACATTACTCGTGGGTCTTTTCAGCATACATGCTCACCTCCACAACCACTGTTCCACTTTACGGAAAACTCTCGGACCTTTACGGCCGCCGCAAATTATATGTTCTTGCGATGGTGCTCTTCCTGATTGGCTCCGTCCTGTGCGGATGGGCAAACAGTATGACGCAACTCATCCTTGCACGTGCGTTACAGGGTCTCGGCGCGGGCGGTGTCCTGCCGCTGGCATTCATCCTGATCGGCGAGATGTTCTCGCTCGAACAACGCGCCAAAATGCAGGGATTCTTTTCCGGCGTTTGGGGCATCTCGTCCATAATCGGTCCGCTGTTGGGAGGGTTCCTCGTCGTTCAACTTTCATGGCGCTGGGTATTTTACGTGAACATCTTTCCGGGGCTGCTCGCGGCAGGGCTGGTCGCTTTTGCATGGCGGGACCGGCTTCAAAGTCACGCAAGACCCGTTGTTGATTACGCGGGCGCAGCTCTGTTAATGGGAAGCGTCGTCACGCTATTGCTTGGCTTGACACTTGCACCTGGCGCAAGTGCAGGTGCGGATGAAAATTCCAGCAGTTTGATACTGATCGTTATTGCCATCGCACTTTTCATCGCCTTGCTCTGGGTCGAGAGCCGCGCAGTGGACCCGATCCTTCCGCTTCACCTCTTTCGTGAGAGGCTGTTCACCGTTTCCATTACGCATGGCACACTGACGGGTTGGGCGATGTTCGGCAGTATTTCATTTATCCCATTGTTCGTTCAAGCAGTGTTGGGCACAAGCGCCATGCAGGCGGGCATCACCATCGCGCCCATGCTGTTAGGTTGGGTGACTGCAAGCATCATCGGCACGCGCCTACTTTTGAAAGTTGGTTATCGCAGACTGGCGATCATCGGCACCGCATCGCTCACGCTTGGCGCCTTTCTGATGGCGCGCATCGGTGCAGATACCAGCCAGACCAGCCTGATGATCTTCGTCACCCTGATGGGTATTGGCATGGGATTTTCCATCCCCCCGTTTCTGATCGCAGTACAGACCACCGTGGAGCGGCGCCATCTCGGCACTGCCACTTCGACAATGCAATTCAGTCGTTCGATCGGCGGGACTCTCGGTGTGAGCGTGATGGGCGCCGCGCTCAGTGCGCGTCTCGCTTCGAACTTAAGCGCCTCAGGTCTGGACCCGAGCCTGGTCACGCAATTGCTCGATCCTTTACCCGGCTCCCAGACAGTTATTGACGAGGGTCTGCGCCTCGCAGTGGCGAATGCCATCAATCTGGTGTTTGTCATTGCGTTCGTTGCCGCAGTGCTTGGGCTGATCTCCACGTTCTTTACCCCACACAAGGAATTGAAAGATAAAGCGACTGATAGCGAACCTGCATTGGTCAGCGCGGATTAACCAACCCTGCGCCACCATAAACACATCTTTACATTTATTAACTTCCTGGCAAACCAAATTGTCAGGAAGTTCTAATTTTTAATTCTTGAAAACAGATTTGACTGGTGCTACACTAATTCAAGCACGCAAATCCTGATCGGGAAATCCAGCCTGGGAGGGCTGATAAAGATGCAACCTGCAAAATCACTTGAATTCAAATATCGTTTCGTCCAAAATGGACAAACCCAGGGGCCGGGAACAGGCAAGGGAATGGCTACAGACACAGCTCTTATCCTCAACGGCGAGGCAATTCCCTACAGGAACATCCTCGATTCATCCATCAGGGATAACCGGTTTCTCATTGCTTTGGTTCCAAATACGCAACTGCAAACCAAAACACTCAAGCAATTACACGACAACTGGGTTCTTGTGATCGAAGTATACAAGGTCAAGTCACAGGAGCTCAAAAAACATGTGGACCGATACTCGTCCACCATTTTTGCGGAAAGTCACAGGCAACAACTTATCAATGATGGGAAAGACAATCAATTCCGGGCGGTCAACTGTCCACATTGTGGGGCTACGGTGGATATGTCGGAATATGAGATCTCTTCCTATATTTATTGCCGCTTCTGTGAATCCATTCTCAATCAAAGCCTGCAGGTCGTCTCCAACAGCGATACGTATGGGATCTGCGATGAGTGTCACATGTACGACCGTGTGCGCGGTTATACCATTTTTAATTTCTATTTCCTGCTGGTGGTCTATGGTTATTCCGTGAAACGGAGGTTTGTCTGCGATACCTGCGCCACACGGCTGGCACAGCGGGCGCTTCTTGTAAATCTTCTTTTCCTTCTCGGCGTACCGTCCGCTGTTTATATGTGGATCAAGTCCCAGACAGGGCGCGAACCGTATTTTCAGGATCTGGCGAAGGCAAATAGACTGGCGCTTAAAGGAAAATATCAGGAGGCAGATGAGATCTATGACAGGCTCTTCTCTCAATATCCTGATCATCCCGGCCTCTTGATGAACAAGGGATTGGGGCACCTGCACGGCAAGGATGGAAGCGGTGGCATGGGATTTCTGGGACGTTCCTTGAGAGCATGCGCAAATTATTTACCATCCATGCAACTCATCCGCCGCATTCAACAGTCAGCACAAGTCAATGGTGCGCAAAAGAGATAAGAGGATCACCTGTTCAGGCTCCAGACACAACCTGCGCTCTGCGGTGGAAGCCACCGTGCGCTCGGTGAAACGATCCCTGCCGATCCTGTTCTGCCTGATCTTTATCCTCGCCTGCAATGGATTGACACAGGCCACTGCTACAAACACTCCTGCCCCCACGGCGGTTACGTCTGTTGACATCCCCCATGCCACCATCACTTACTATGATATTATCGGTTCAACAGAAAACGAGTTGAGAAATCAACTCGATATGTATGGCCCTGTTGGCCCTGACGGTTATCAAGGCGAGGCAATCACAAACTGGCATATCCAATGGACATGGGACGGTTACGGCACTGAAACCTGCGATCTAAGGACGGCAAGGACAACATACGATATTCAGGTTACGATGCCGCGCTGGGTTCCATCGAAAAATGCATCTCCTGACCTGATCACAAAGTGGGGAATTTACATCCTGGCACTGGCAAACCATGAAAAGGGACATGTGGACAACGTCATCGCGAACCATCCCGATGTGATCGATGCCATTCATCGGGCAACCTGTACGACTGCAGAAGCAAAAGCGCAGGAAGTGCTCACGCGTATTCGTCAGTATGACATTGATTATGATGCAATGATGGATCACGGAATCACTCAGGGAGCGCGTTTTCCGTAAGTCACCCGCCAACCTTCATTTATGAGGTATGATTGCCATATCCTTATCGGTTTTCACAAGGAAGGAAGATCATGACTTTAGTCCAAATCTCACAAAGGCAGGGACACGTTCCTGTAACGGTTTTCCACCTTCAGGATCGGGTTAATTTGGGGAACTTCAAGGAATTGGAACAAACAGCAAAAGATGCCTATGACAACGGAATGCGCGATCTGGTCATTGACCTGAGCAGATCCGAATCCCTCACCAGCATCGGCATACGGGCGATCGTCATCATTCACAAGCTGTTGTCAACGGAAAAAGCCGGTCATCTTAAACTGGCTGGTGCAACGCCGTCCGTTCGCGAGATGCTGGAGATCGCCGGCATCACACAATTTATCGATATCCATGACTCGGCGGATGAAGCAATCGCATCGTTCCAGTAAATCATTTTTTCAGATAAACAGGAGACTGGCTTTCGCCAATCTCCTGTTTTTTTAGATCCTCACTTTTTCAGTCTGCGTGCGATACCTCTTCAACACTTCCCAGCCCGCCAGCATCTTTTGCTCCTCATCGTACAACCGCAGAGACAGGGACTTAAGGCTCGCCCTAAATGTCAACGGCTTGACATGAAAGAGTGGGTTCTCATAATAGCACCTGGGCAGATTGTAGTTCGGGATCTTCGCGCTCAAATGATGGATATGATGGAAGCCGATATTTCCACTGAACCACTGGAGGACGAGGGGCAATTTGTAGAATGAACTGCCTTGCAATCCCGCCTTCACAAATTCCCAGCCTTCATGATGGTCCCAGTATGATGGATCAAAATTATGCTGGACGTAAAAGAGCCAGATCCCGATGGTCGAGCTGATCATTAAAATGGGTAATTGCACCAGCACGTAGGCTTTCCAGCCGACCAGCCAGCACATCAACGCGGCGATGCCAGCCAGGGCAAAGTTCGTCCACCAGACGCTCGCTTTTTCGCGCCTGCCTTGTGAAGGCAGCGGGATTCGCTGAGTCACAACAAAGACCAGCAATGGACCCACTCCCAGCAAGGCAAACGGGTTGCGCATGATGCGATAGCCTGCCTTCTTCCACCACGGTGCTGCGAGATATTCCCTGACCGTCATCGTATACACATCGCCGGTGCCGCGCCGGTCAAGATCACTCGCTGTGGCATGATGGATGGCATGATCATGCTTCCAGCGATAATAAGGCGTAAAGTTTAAGAGTCCGGTAATGATGCCAAGCGTATCATTCGCCTTCTGTGATTTAAAGAAGGAACCATGTCCGCAATCGTGAAAAATGATGAATGCACGCATCAGAAACCCTGCCGCGACCACGGACAATCCGAGCGTGATCCAATAGGACACCTCAACGCTCAAGACCATCAGATACCACAACACAAAGTAGGGTATCAAAGTGTTTGCCGCCTGCCAAAGACTGCGGGCAAGATCGGGTTTTGCATATTTGGCGACAATCGGCTGCCAGCGGATATTCTCCGCTTCGGCTTGTTCATTTGAAATTTTGTTCATAATTTATCCAATCTGTTTATCCTTTTTAAAACACTAATATTTGGGGCTCTACGTGATCAGTGGGAAAGCCCAAGACCTCAGCCACGAATTTTGCCAATTCACACGAATTTCAAAACCAAATCGCGAACATCCGCGTAATTCGCGGCAAAAACCTGCTTTGTTGGTTCGATCCCGCCCAAGACGGGAGATCCAAATTTGGAAGGTTATATGGAACAACCTCTCCATCAGACTTCGTAACCACCAAACAAAAAAGCGGACTGTTCGATGAACAGTCCGCCCTATCATTTATGAAGTTGGAGCTTTCTGTCGATACCGTCTCAATGCATTCCAGCCAACCAGCATCCTCTCCTTCTCGTCCCACAACCTGAAGAACAGGGATTTGAGACTGTCTCTAAAGGTCAATGGTTCGATCTGGAGCACAGGATTTTCCTTGTGACATTCCTCGAGTTTGTAATTCGGGATCCTCGGGCTTAAGTGATGGATGTGATGGAAACCGATATTCCCCGTAAACCACTGCAAAACCTTCGGGAGCTTGTAGAATGAACTGCCGTCCATACCTGCATTGAAAAACTCCCAATCTTTATGGCGTTCCCAATAGCTCGGGTCAAAATTATGCTGGACGTAGAACAGCCAGACACCCGCGCCACACGCGATCAACAATACAGGCACTTCAACCAGCAGGAATGCCGCCCAGCCGATCTCGATCATCAACCAGCCAACCACTGCGGCGATGGCGATGTTCGTCCAGATCACACTGCTTCGTTCGCGCTTGCCTGAGCCTTTTTCCCAGAAGCGATGGGTCACTGTGAAAACAATAAAGGACCCGACCGTGAACAGGATCATTGGATTGCGCATGATGCGATAACCGATCTTCCTGTACCACGGCGCGGCGATGTATTCCTCCACCGTCATCGTGTACACATCGCCGATGCCGCGGCGGTCCAGGTCACCTGCCGTAGCGTGATGAATGGCATGACTATGTTTCCATTCATAGAACGGCGTCAGCACCAGCACACCAAGAACCAGCCCAAGACGGTCGTTCGCCTTCATGGTCCTGAAGAACGAGCCGTGACAGCAATCATGGAAGATGATGAAACACCTCACCATGAATCCCGCCGTGGGTACAGCCAGGATCAGCGTCAGCCAGTACCCGATCGCAAGGCTGCGGTACATCACGTACCACATCACCATGAACGGGATGACCGAGTTGAATACCTGCCAGGCACTGCGCCATGTTTCAGGGTATGCGTATTTTGAAACGATCCCCTGCCATTTGAATTTTTCAGTTGTCATCGCACCTCCGGATGAATAGTACCAACAGTACCCTTATTGTACTTTATTCAACAGTTCGAATAATGACAGATTTTTAAGGGAGTCTACCGTCAGGTCCGCGCCTTCGATCGATAAAGTGGATGTGACCGGATTCGGGACCGCCACAACAAAGATGCCCGCCCGGTTTGCCGCCTTCACGCCATTGGGGGAATCTTCGAAAACGATCGCCGCCTCTTTCCGGACCTTGAGTTGATCCAGCGCCAATAGAAATAAATCGGGATTCGGTTTGGTCCTGCCAATCGCCACGTCATCCGAGCAGACGACAGCATCAAAATGATGGAAGATATCGAGCCGCTTTGAATGCGTATCCACCCACGAATGTGGCGAACTGGAGGCAATGGCAAGTTTGAGACCCAGTTGCTTTGCATCGTGGATGTAGTTCAATACGCCGGGCAGGATCGGTTGCATGAGAGTTAACGCCGCACTCTCCAGGCGGTGACGGGCGCGCAGGGAAACGGAATCCAGCCGTCCCTGCGCGAGAAGCGAGAGGTGTTCCGCCGCGTCAAAGTTCGAGTGTCCGTTTCCGCCGATGATCTTTCCCCACTCATCGTGCGGTAATTCAAATCCATGTTCGCGGTAAATGGCCTGCCAGACGTGAAATTCGGGAGTTTCGGTATCGAGAACGAGTCCGTCGAAGTCGAAGAGGAGGGCTTGGATCATGGGTGGGATTATACTCAGGTTAAAGTTATGTCGTTGCGAGGAGGGCGTAGCCCGACGAAGCAACGACATGAAGCCAAAGGAGTGCCCATGGACGACCTCTATTATTCCGATTACATCGAGCTTGATACAATTTTGAATAGCCAGCATCCGCGCAGTTTCGAAAAAATGGAGGATGGCAACGACGAGATGCTGTTCATCATCATCCATCAGGCGTATGAGCTGTGGTTCAAACAGATACTCTTCGAACTTGACCTGGTGAGGCATATCTTTATCCAGGATCGGATCAATGACAACTCTGCGGATATGAGCAAGGTCGTTTACAAGTTGAAGCGGATCGTGAAAATTCTGGAGCTGCTCAATCAACAGGTCAACGTGCTGGAAACGATGACCGCGCTCGATTTTCTCGAGTTCAGGAATGTATTGTTGCCCGCTTCGGGGTTCCAAAGCAAACAGTTCAGGCTGATCGAAGCAAAGCTCGGCTTGAAAATGGAACAAAGATATAAGAGGGAATATTACAAGCACACGCGCCGCGGAAGTTTATCCGATGGCGATTCGCAGGCAGTGGATCAAACCGAGGACGAAAGTACTTTGAAGGAACTCATCATTCGATGGCTGGAAAGAATGCCCTTCTTCGACGATAAATATTGGGCCGATCACAAAGCGGGAAGCGGATCAGATGGACACAAATTCTGGTCTGATTACCGAAAGATCTATCAAGGCGGTTTATCCGAGAATGAGGGGGGTCGACTGGCGGAGTTCGACAAGGTGTTCTTCGATGAAGGCAGAGGCGATATCCCGCCCGCGGCGATGCAAGCCGCGCTCTTCATCACACTGTATCGAAACCTGCCCATCTTTCAACTTCCATTTGAACTGTTGAACACTCTCTCCGAAATCGACGAACTGCTTTCCAATTGGCGCTATCGTCACTTCATGATGGTGCGACGGATGATCGGCCTGCGCGTGGGAACCGGCGGCACCAGCGGAGCAGGCTATCTCGAAGGGACATTAAGCCAGCATTACGCCTTCCGCGAGATCACAGAAGTGGCTACGTTTTTGATCGAGCGAAGCAAACTCCCGGATTTGCCGAATGTGTTGAAGGAGAAGGTGAGTTTTAATGTGTAGCGATTTTCGTCTTGAACAAGAGGGCGTATAATGTCAGATATAGTCTATTATACAGCCTCGTTCTGTATAACACCCCGCACGGGGATATTTTACAGCATTGGTCTGTAGAACTCATAGTTGGGCAGTTCTTTGCGAAATACGAGACAGTGGAGATTTATGTCAATAAACCCACATCCGCAGATATTCGACAAAAAAACACTGTGGTATATAGCAACAGTCTGTGGTTTTGCCATCGGATTTGTAATAGGTGGAGATGTTCTCAGACCATCGCACCCTTGGGCTGGACCTTGGTTGGAGCCTATTTTCTGGGCATTTCCTGCTGGTGGCGCAGGATTTGGAATGGGGTTGGCACAGTGGTTATTAATCCGTCGTGTTCACAAAAAGGCTTTTCTTTGGATTCCCGCAACTACTATTGGAGTTATCGCTATCACGGGTGGCGCATTACTTCTCACATTAGTCACTAGCGCTTTTTTGCGAGAGTCGCTTTCATCTTTTTTTAGGAATTTTGCAGATTGGTTTGTTCCTTGGCTCAAACTATTGACTACTCTTTCTCCAGTCGCAATCCTTCTTGGTGCAGTTCTCCAATGGCTTATGTTACGCCATTTTACGAAAAGTCAAACCTTGAAGGAATTTCTAAGAATAGGTGTGGGATGGATTTCAGCATTTATCATGCTCTTCATCATGTTTGGTCTCGTAGGAAATTTATTTCACAGCCGCAATGATATTCTTAATTTTCTCGTTGGCATGATGACAACAATACCAACAGGGTTAATCTTCGCTTTCTTCACCCAAGACATCATCAGGAATCCCGTGAGTGAGAGTCACGTTCATGATTAAGGTCTTGATAAACAAAAAACTGCCCAACATAGCGTGCACCCGACTGGTGGGAGTCGGCGCGTTTTCAGGCAGTTTGCGTGGCTTCAAGTTGGCTCCGTCAAAGCGGCGTTGTCTCGTCCCTCCCACCAGCGGGTAACGCAAGCCGTTAGCCTGCTGTAGCAAGCAATAAAAGAAGGGTTATGAAAAATCTTCGCGCTGGTCTGAATAATAGTTTCTGCTTTGTGCAATTCTTCTTTCGATAATGGGCTGTCAATCCGAACTACCTTCTTGCGAAAGCACAACAAATCCATTTCCAACACCTAGCGGACTGGGTGATGGCACTCAATACAATCCAAATATAGAAATCAGTAAAGTTTGTTCTTTTGCTGGAGAAGTCGAAAGAGGACAGTTTTATAGGCGTAAAATCAAGGATGGTCTTGTGTTTTGTCTTATCCCTAGCAGTTTTTGGGTAGAAAATGGCGGATGGACAATTAACATCGGTGATGAAATAGGTGATGAGTGCGATGACAATTTTGCTGGCATAGTCACACCACCATTTCATGGAAACAATGCAACTTTTGTTCAAGGATGGCAATTTAGAAACAAGATGAATACGGCTGATAATGAAAGCAACAGTCCTCAAACGAGAGCCTTCAATTTTATTTTCAATCAAAGCGATTTTGAGGCAACTTTCAACTCACATTATCCAGACCCCGCAGCTACTAATTCAGGAATTGATGTGACAAAAATACCCAGGTCAAGTGGGATATTTATTATCACAGAATTGAAGTTAGGTAATCTTATTCCGAACGAATTCGCATGGATTGAGTCAATGAAATTTGAAGTCAAAATCTATTTATCATCCGATTAGCATTTTTATGATGAGTTCATTTACAATAATTGTGTTGTCGCAAAGCAACCGCAGGCTAACACAGCGTGCACCCGACTGGTGGGAGTCTGCGCGTTTTCAGGCTGTTTTCGTGGCTCAAAGCTGGTTCCGTCAAAGCGGCGTTATCTCGTCCCACCCACCAGCGGGTAACGCCAACCGTTAGCCGCCCCTTGCAAGTCAAAGTGACAAAGAAAAATAAACAAGGAGTTTCTCGTAATGATAAAAACAAAATGGTGGTTACGTGCTGTTGGAGTATTCTATCTTCTCCTCGCATTTGGAAGTTTATGGTTGTTTATCAACCCCCAAATTTTTGGCGCGATGTTTCCATATTCCAATGATACTCTTTCAATCAGAGCATTTTCTGACGCGTGGCTTATCTTCGCTCTTGAGATGGGGGTACTCGGTGGCATAATGCTTTATGCCGCACGGGAGCCAGCACCTAATGGAATCCTTGTACTGACCATAGCCATTTTGGAGATTGTTCGCGGGGCAGGTGGTGATTTCTTGTGGATGACGCGTGGCTGGTCAACTGCACATTACATTCCATTTATGATTGTACATTTGATAATTGCGTTCACAGGCATATATTTCTTGCGGCAAGAATCAGCAAAAACATCTGGCTAACTCAGAATAATTCTTATCGTCTTTTACGATGAAGACAATGTTAGAAATCTACAAGGCAGAAGTTCAAAGTCCAGCACGCGTTAATTATGGCATAAAGGCGGCTAACAAAGCGTGCACCTGACGTGTGGGATTCTGCGGCACCTACGGCAAGCATTTTTCTCGCTTCGAGTTTTTCCTGCTCCCAAGCAGAATCCACGCCCGCCCACACGCAGGTAACGCAAACCGTTGGCTGGCAGGAACTTTCAAAAACGTATATCAAAAGATAGTCTCACTAAAGGAGAAGGAAAATGAATACTAGATCTTCGCTCATTGTTCTCCTCGTTGGCTCATGGATTTTATCAGCTTGTCAGTCTGCTGTTGCAGGCACACCAACTGCCTCTGCGATGTCAACTGCCACAACAGTGCCAAGTACAACCCCTGTACCACCGACGAATACCCCCATTTCTACAGAGACCTCATTACCCACAGAGACTCCTAAGCCTACTACAACCCCATTGCCAGAGGGTATCCTTTTTCGTGATGACTTTGAAGGTGGACTTCAGCCTGGCTGGGAATGGGAAAATGAAAATCCTAATAAATGGACAATTACAGTCGATGGATGGCTTCAGGTTATTGGGGAACAAGATACATTACTTGGTGGAGCAAATAGCCAGAGTAATCTTCTATGGTATCCATTGCCAGAAGGTGATTTTTTCATCACTGTTCATCTCAAGACAAAGCCATTCGCGAACTTTCACCAAGCTGCGATTTTTATTTATGAAGATTCGATGAATTATGTGACGATAAATCGCGGGTATTGCGACCTTTGTCCGACTGGTGGAAATGGTTTCTACATGGATTATAAAATTAGTGGTCAGTGGGGGAGCTACCGCGTTGCAACTCAGGCTGAAGATGTTTACTTACGTCTGGAAAGCAAAGACAATATCATTAGCGGCTATTATGCAACTGAACCTGAACAATGGAGACGGCTAGGACGTTTTGGAAACTATTTCCAATTTAAGAAGGTGGGGATTGGAGTAAGTAATGTGGGTGCTGCCGAAGATGTAGTTGGTCAGTTTGATTACTTTGAAATCTCTCTGCCATGAACCCCTACGAAAAGGCTTGGAGTCTCAATAAAAGCCAGCCAACAAAGCGTGCACCTGACGCTGGGGATTCTGCGCACATCCCAAGCAGTTTTCTACGCCTTATCATTTTTCTGGTTGGACGGCTTCGCCGTCCCCGCCCCAGCGCAGGTAACGCAATCCGTTAGGCGCCCGATTAAGAAATCAAGTGATTAAACCGCTGAAGTTGTTGTACTTTCTTTTTCTCATCGCCATGGTGTCCTTGTGGGCATGTGTGCCCTCGCGTTTAGAAGTGACTCCTTCACCACAAGTAAGCTCCCCAACGCCGTCACCAAGTCTTACATCTACTCAAGCGTCGCCTACAGTTTTACCCACTTTGACTCCTACAATAGAATCAGAGCCTTCTCCCGAAAGCCAAGACTCAATCACGATTTGGGAAAGCTATATAGGTTTACGAGGGCAAGAAGATCATCTCATTTTTCATGTTATCACGGAGGCGACTTCGCTCATTCCAAAATCCCTTCAGATTGTAGATTCTGAAACTGGTCAAGCGACTGATGCATTTCCTCTGCAAGTTTCACCGTTTCCGAACCTCTGTGCCGCTGAACCCAGAAAAGGGAAGAGTTACTATCGAACACAAGAAGTGTATTTCAGCGACCTGCCACCCGATTTCTGGGAGCGATTAAGCGGAAACGCTTTCACCTACCTGATTGAGCTAGAACAACCCAGCGGTGAACAAGTAAATATTGCTTTAACAGATGAACCAGCTAGCTGTACGAATCTTGTTGAGTAGAATTAAGGACAAAATATGATAAAAACCAGATCGGTGCTTTTCCAAAACAGCGCCTAACACAGCGTTACCCGACTGGTGGGAGTCTGCGCGTTTTTCAAGCAGTTTCTTTGGCTTGAAGCTGGTTCCGTCAAAGTGGTGTGGTCGCGTCCCGCCCACCAGCGGGTAACGCAAGCCGTTGGGCTGCTGTCGGTAAGGAAATCTAATCGATAAGTGCTGACCAATTTCAGAGAATTCACATGACATCGATAACATCAATAAAAAGTAAAGCAGGTTTAATTGGAATTAGGAGTGCACTGATTGGGAGTCTGTTATTTGCAATTGTCGAAGGAATTACGTTGGGAACCAATCAAACCGATACAATGACAGAAGTTCTTCGGTCAAAATTCTCATGGATGGTTCTTGTCTTTGGTATTAGCAGTTTGCTGTCGATAATTCCAGGGTATTTAGGAGGAAAGACCCTCGAGAGACTGTGTCAGAAAAGTAACTGGAATACGCGTTCATTGATGATATTTGGCGCAACCTTAGGAATCATCGCAGTAGTATTAATTAGTCTTCCAGATTTATTCCTTGTGTTAGCAGCACATAATTATTGGAGCATAAAAAACAATCCTGCGTTTACAATATACATGACTCGTCTGATAGAGGTAATAATAATCGCCGGCTTAATGGGTAGTTGGTCAAGTTCTCTAATTGCAAAGTCTTAACCGATGTCACGCCACCCAACACAGCGTGCACCCGACTGGTGGGAGTCTGCGCGTTTTCAAGCAGGTTTCGTGGCATGAAGTTAGTTCCGTCAAAGCGGCGTTATCTCGTCCCTCCCACCAGCGGGTAACGCCAGCCGTTAGCCCGCTCCGCGCAGAATTACGACTGTAAAAACATAGAGGATAGGAATGTCTGAAATTGAAGAAATCGCCTTCCAAATTGCGCGGTATATGCGTGATAACAGATATACTGGCGCTAATATTGTTCTCGTAAGAGAAATCAGAGAAGCATTAAATCTTTCATCAGAAGAATATAACTCGGCGGATGATTATTTACGAGAAATGAAATATTATGACGCCACATTCGGAGGCGACTCCGCGCAGTTAGTCTTAACAGCAAGCGGAATAAACTTCGTAAGCAGAAAAGTTTCCGAAAGAATTAATATCCCAAGAGATGCCGAGCAACTTGCGCAATATTTGTCACAAAAGCAAACGGCAAATAAAACCTTCGCTGTTGATTCCGAAATAATGGCAGACCTTAAGTGGGACCTGGAAAAATATCGGCTCGCTGGTCAGATTCTAATTGATGAACAGCTTGCCGAAATCAAGCCCAGATCGGACAATACTCCACTCAAAGGATTATCATTGAATGAAAATGGAAGAAAGGCTGTAAGGAATAATTTCCGCCGACAATCAGCCATGAATCTACATGTGGGAGACAATATTTCAGTTGCAAGTCATGGCTCAAATGTTGCTATTGCGGCTGGACACAATAGCAATGTAACGCAAAACATAGCTTTCCAAGAGGTTAACCTCTTCTTTGACGAAATCGTCCGACAGCTTAAAAAACGGCAAGATATATCAGAGGATAAAAAGCAAGAAATCAAAGATGTCGTTGAGCTTGCACAAGACGAAGCACAACAGAAAGAGCCCAATGAAAAAAGACTCACTGCATATTTTAGGAATATCGCGTTAATGGCACCTGATATCTTGGAAGTAGCAGTTGTAGCGGCAAGCGCCGCTATTGTTGGACCAGTTCCTGTTGTTTTGTTGATAGCCAAGAAGGTGTCTGAAAAGATCAAGGCAGATGCCCAGACCAGGAAGGCGGGCTAACACAGCGTGCACCCGACTGGTGGGAGTCTGCGCGTTTTCAAGGAGTTTTCGTGGCTTGAGGTTGATTCCGTCAAAGTGGCGTTGTCTCATCCCACCCACCAGCGGGTAACGCAAGCCGTTGGGCGCCTGTATAAGGTCTAAATTATGAACAGAAAGCAACGAACAGAAGAAGAACTTCAAAAAGCATCTGAGCATTTATTTTATGAGATTTGGATGTTCACCAGCTTGGCAAGAGGGATGGCATCTGGTGTTTTCAACGAGGGAATCATTAATAATGCCTTACTCGAGTCTTTTACTGTTCATGCTCGAGTCCTCTTAGATTTTCTCTTTGCAGAAAATCCAAAACCAGATGATGTAATTGCAGAAGATTACTTCTCCTCCCCATATGATTGGCTAAAAATTAAAGCCAATAAATCAGAGAAACTCAAGAATATCCACATGCGAGTTGGTAAAGAAGTTGCTCATTTAACTTATTTTAGGCAAACAGTTACGCCTGAGGCTAAAGCGTGGAATTTTATTGAAATTGCTAACGAGATCAACTCCGTATTTAATAATTTCGTAGATCTTGTTCCCAAAAATCTTCTCGGGACAAGTTGGCATAAATCAATCGAGAAAGAAGCACAGCCGAAGATTACATATTTTGTTTACGAAAATTGGGTAGCTGAAGGGCATAAAGCTAAGATACACTTTGGTAATTGTTCTTACTGCAATTTTGGTACAGGCATGCACCAGACCGACAATGAAACAAATGGGCGTTGGCTCGGTCCATTTACCAGTTTTCAAGAAGCCTTCAACGCGGCAACAGAAACAGAAGGACGAGTAAGTCAATGCAAGCATTGCGGTCCTCATTAGGGAAAAGCAGTGAGCCTTCCATTCATTCGGCGCCCAACACAGCGTGCACCCGACTGATGGGAGTCTGCGCGTTTTCAAGCAATTTGCGTGGCTTGGAGTTGGCTCCGTTAAAATGGCGCTGCCTCGTCCCGCCCACCAGCGGGTAACGCGAGCCGTTAGCTTGCCATTCTCCAAAGCCGAAGGGAGTAATCGTGAAAAAGGTAATTCGATCAGCCATCATCTTTTGGGGTATTGTTGCACTATTCCCATTCTTTTATTTTGTCTATCTCTTTTTCACGATTGGGGAAGGTTCGTATTGGCTCTTTGGCGCAGGAGATGGGCAAGCATCAGCTATAACCTGGTTGGATAGTAACGCCAATGGTGTACAAGAGTCAGACGAGAAAGCATTAGCAAACGTGTGTCTTTGGTCTGGCTATAGGCCAGAAAGTGGAAATCGTGAGTTTGCAGATCCGTGCGAAGGGCAAAATCATGACGCTACCGATGACCAAGGAAAATGGGGCATGTTCTTGCCAGGCGGAAGGTGCGATGATTTTTTTATTTTTGCCAGAGTTCCTGAAGGGTTTCAGGCTACAACAGACTTAGCATCCAATGGTTGTGAGGCTGCATTTGGATTCGCGTTAGATAAAGTTGAAGTCAAGCAGAGAATTCGCATAGTTGAGCAGTTTGTTCAGCAGCAAACTACATTTCTTTGGGCAAAACGAATCGCCATAAGTTTGATAATCCTTGTGGCTAGTATTTCTGGCACAATTTGGTTACAAAAAAATCCATGAAGCGGCAATGGGCATATAATTCCAAAGACGAAGTCACTTTTAGGCAAAAGGCAAGCTAACACAGCGTGCACCCGACTGGTGGGAGTCTGCGCGTTTTCAGGCAGTTTGCGTGGCTTGAGATTGATTCCGCCAAAGCGGCGTTCTCTCGTCCCACCCACCAGCGGGTAACGCCAGCCGTTAGGTTTACTTCCGTGAAAAATAATTATGAAGAACTTTTCTAAAATTCTGATTATTCTCTTGTTAGTAACTTATGGATGTACTACATCAAGTGCTGTTCAAAGCACCCCGACTGAAGAGCCTACTCCTTCTATTGAAGAATTGATGGTTATGTTTTCATCACCCGATCACAATGATCGTGTACATGCTGCTTACGAAGCCATGTATCATTCAGAAGATCCAAACAAGACTATTTTGCTTCCCTATTTGGTTGAGGCATTGTCTGGACCGGATTACAGTGATCGCGGTGGCAGGAAAGAATTTGCAGCGCAGTCGATTAGGGAATTCGAGATTTATGATGAGACTGCATATAATATTTTTGTCTCCTGGATAAATGAAGGTTCTGCATCGGATGGTGAAATACTTCAAGCCATTTATGCATTGCAGGCATTTCCCGGGCATGCAACAAAAGCAAAACTTGGTTTAATAAGATCGCTTGATAATGATCATTCTCATGTAAAACAAGCCGCAATACAATTATTGTCGTTAATCGGCGAAAAGGATGCAATTCCATCAATCTTGAAGGTTGCATTATCTGAAGAAGATGAGAGTTGGATACGTCAAGACGCCTTACGAGCTCTGGCTATCTTTGGAGCAGATAGCGAATGCACAGTGACAAATCTAATCCCCTTACTGAATTCAAATGATCCAGAAATAAGAGTTTGGGCCGCGTCTGCAATATATTTTGCTACTGATAAAGCCTTTCCAAGTGATGATTTGAATTGGGAATTAAAAGATTGGCACTTCTCAAGTGATTTTACAAAGAGTACAGAAGCCAGAACGGGTGATTACTTAATTGTGGAACAAGCAAGGAATTGGTGGCAAGAGACTGGTCAATACAAAAATTGGCAGAAATGTGGCTCTGAAAAATAACCGTAAACCTAACACAGCGTGCACCCGACGGGTGGGAGTCGGCGCGTTTTCAGACAGTATTCTTGGCTTCAAGCTGGTTCCGTCAAAGTGGCATTATCTTGTCCCGCCCACCAGCGGGTAACGCCAGCCGTTAGCCCACTTCGCAAAGGGTCATTCAAACATTATGCTCCGAAGCTTCATGCCCTTCCTTCTTGCAAGTCTTGGATTCATTTTGTTTGTTCCGGTTGTAAACATGCCATTGTTTGAATGGCAAATCAGTGAAGTTGTTGCAGGTTCTTCCTCAGCTTGTGGTGGTGACTTACCATCTTCCTTGACAACTACAGTTGGAGAATCCTTAGACCTGAGGGATAGTCCCTCCCTTTCAGAAAACCTAAGTTTTGTCGTAAGAAGCTCACAGAGCGCGAGGATAATAGAAGGAATCACACGACACATCAGCCGAAGTATTATTCCTTTGCTGTGGCTTCTTCTATTTCTGTGTGGAATTCATATTTGGTGGTACGCAATGTATCACAAAGGCACAATTGCCGAAGTTCTGATTTCTCCTCTAGTTGCGTTGATGCTCGTCTGTATACTGATAAACGCCGGGAGGCTGTTTTACCCTTACCTCGGCAGCTTGTGGTGCTTACAGGGTGCATTCAATGCCGAATTATCAAAAATACATTATGAAACGCTACTTGTTCTGTTTGCCGCGCTCTTAGCAGAAGTAGGAGCAATTGTTGTGATGTTGCGCCAAATCATAAAGGCTATAATGCAAAGAAAAGAGTCTTCAAAATTGGCTGTGGGCTAACACAGCGTGCACCCGACTGGTGGGAGTCGCCGCGTTTTTGAGCATTTTTCTTGGCTTGAAGTGGGTTCCGTCAAAATGGCGCTATCCCGTCCCACCCACCAGCGGGTAACGCAAGCCGTTCGG
>Ga0210377_10001833_pt1 | contig 19001 bp, 26 predicted proteins | sample PLM4_65_b1redo_FD_155480 | JGI IMG/M metagenome (GOLD analysis project Ga0210377, IMG submission 155480) | Groundwater sediment microbial communities from an aquifer in East River, Colorado, USA - PLM4_65_b1 redo | ecosystem: Environmental > Terrestrial > Soil > Riparian zone | place: USA: East...
ACTTTGTTGAAGCAATTCAAAATGTTGAATGACATGATTAAGTCTGGAATTTCCTCCGACATGGAAGGCGGAATGCCAAGTCAAAAGCAAATGCAAAAGCTCATGAAAAAATTTGGGAAGAGGATGATGAGATGAACCCAAAATATACTCTCGTATCAATTTTGCTTTTAGTCGCGCTTGCAAGTTCCGCGATACTTGCATTTGAACCGCTGTCGGTAGTATGCAATGCGGAGCAGGGTTGTGCCTTAGTGCAAAATTCAGTTTACGCATATACATTTGGAATAAAAAATAGTTTATACGGCGTTGGAATTTTTTCCGTGCTTTTGCTTCTGGCATTATTGCAAATTTTCAAGCATTCAGGCAAAATGGAAAGATTTCTGAAGTCCTCTTTGATTGTCGGTTCGGCTGTGGCGGTTTATTTTTTATTTTTGCAGATATTTATTCTTCACGCTTACTGCAAATATTGCATCGTTGTGGATTTGTCTGTGATTCTGGCTTTGCTTGTTATATATTCGCCAAAAAGGAAAATTAATTTTATTTAAAATGTCGGAAAAAATTCTTCAACGCGGAGCTGAAGCCGAAATTGAACTGATTGACGGAAAAATCATAAAAGACAGGATAAAAAAATCTTACAGAATTCCCGAGATTGATGAAAAAATTAGGAAGTTGAGAACGCGAAGCGAAGCAAAGTTGCTTGAAAAAGCCTCAAAGATTGTTGCAGTGCCAAAAATAATTTCCGTTGATGAAAAAACAAAGAAAATAACCATGGAATTTATAGACGGAAAAAAACTTTCAGAGCATCTTGACAATTTCAATTTGGAAAAGCAAAAGAAAATTTGCAAATCAATTGGAGAAAACGTGGCAAAATTGCATGACAAAAATATAATTCATGGCGATTTGACGACGAGCAATATGATTTGCGATTCCGCTTCGCTGCATACGCATCGCCCTAAAATCTTTTTCATAGATTTTGGACTTGGTTTTATCAGTCACAGATTTGAAGACATGGCTGTTGATTTGCATTTGTTGAAAGAAGCGCTGGAAGCAAAACATTTTCAGCATTGGGAAATTCTTTTCGATGAAGTCCTCAAAGGATATAAGACATGCACAAAATTTGAAAAAGTTCTGACTCAATTTAAAAAAGTGGAAAAAAGGGGAAGATACAAGGAACAATACTAAACTCTTATAAATCAAGTAAAATTCTTTTTTAAGGGAAAGTTAAGCAAAGAAAACTGCAGGTTTTGAAAGGAGAGGTTAGTGTAAGGAGAACCAAGGTTCTCCTCAAAGCCCTATCGTCTAGTGGTCAAGGATACGGCCCTTTGAAGTAAGATGCTAAGCATCTTTCATTCCTCGTTTGCAGGAGAAACAAAGAAAGGCTGTGACCCAGGTTCGAATCCTGGTGGGGCTATTTAAAGAGATAGTTCTAATTTCTAATTTTTTCTATTGGGGGATTTTCTAATATCTGTCTATGGTAAATAAGGAGGTCTTTAAACTTTTTATTAACTTCAATGTTCATTTTAATTGCATCAATGCCTGCTTTATGTAAAACAAAATAGTTATTAAGAAATCTTAGTAACTTTTTCTTAGGTATTTTTGTTCCTTCTATTATTAGACTTTCTATTGTTTCTTCTGAAATAATGGGTTTTTGTTTGGTTAGGTAATATTGTATCAAGTCTTTCAAGGCAGAAAATCCTATCTTTTTAAAGTTAGGATTAGGCAGAGAATCAATCTTTAAATCATAGTGTTTTACAAGATTATTCCATGTTGTTAAACGATGGCTCCAAGATTTATTTTCTTCCACACTTAACTTTGCAATCATTTCAATTTTGTTCATTAAATCCTCATAAGTCGTATCAGAGGGTTTAGTAAATAACCTATAAAGGCTATCAAAAATACCTATCTCTATCTCCAATTTCTCTTTTACAAGGGGGTATTGGTCATAAACCTCTTTATCCAAGTTTTCTAAAATATTTGAGAATTCTTTACCTTTTAATGAGATGACATATGAATAATTATTCTTCATCCTTTTTTCTATCTGTTTTTTAAACGCCTGTTGAAACTTAAGCTGATAATTAAAGAATTTTTTAGATTGTGGCTTTAGTGGAATATTTTCTCCCAGAACATTATCAAAATAAATATATCTCCAAAAGAGATAAATTCCCAGTATCTTCTTTTTTGTGTCTAAATTAACTGGTTCATTTTTGTCTACATCAGAGAATATTAAAAAGCCTTTTAAATCATCTTTATTTTTTGCTCTTGGGTCAAAGAAGTATTTAGCAAATTCTATAACTTTGTAATTTTTTCCATTTAGCCCAATAGATACTGAAGTTCTATATTTTTCTTCATCTTTTTTATATTTGACAATTTCTTTCCAATATCTGAACGAGCCTTCTCTCCCTTCTGTCTCCACAATAAGAGCTTCTAAGAAAACTCTAAAATTAAAAATCATGTTAATAGTTCCAGAAATCAGAATCGCAAAGAGAATGGAAAAAGATAGCTTTAGATTTAACCAGAAGAATAATACTAGGAATGATAGAATTAGTGTGATTAAACCATGAGAAACAGCACCAAATATAAATGTGATTATAAAAAAGAGCAGGGTAAAAATGATTGTTTGTAAGTTCAATTTCATTCAAAAGCTAACCGGTTCATACTTTATAATTTTCACCCAAAATACCTTCTGTAATAAATTTCCCTGTTGATTTCTTCTCTTGTTGGGGGAATTCTGAAAAGTTCCCTCAATGAAAACGGACGATATTTTTCTCCTATCAAAACACCCGCAAGTTTTCTGTATTCTCTGCTTGATTCGGAATTTGGAATATAGCTCGTTGAAGGAATAAACTCCGCCTGTGATTTCTGAACATTCACATCATAGGGAATTATCGCGAGAACCGGAACTCCCGCAGACTCTTCTATTTCCTTTATTGAAAGTTCAAAATTCTGATTGTGCGCCTTGTTTATTATTATCCCTGCAATCGGCGTATCCCTATTTCTCGCCATCTTCACCGCTTTTATTGTTGTGCTTAAAGAAGGAAGGTCTGGGGTTGTCACGATTACAAGCTCGTCGGATGCAAGCATTACTGCAAGGGTTTCTTCATTCAAGGCGGGCGATGAATCAATTATTATCGCATCATACCTTCTTTTCAACGTCTTCATTTTGTCTTTTAAATCCAAGGGATTAAATTTGAAATTTGAAAAAATTGAGGCGGGAATCAGGTCAAATCCCTCAAGCTTATGTATGGCATCCGAAGGATTTATTTGCCTTGAAAGAACATGATGGATTGTGGTTTCAGGGTCGACAACATTCAAATGCAGCCCGAGATTCGGCGCTGAAAAATTCCCGTCGACGAGCAAAATCTTTTTCCCAAGGCTGGACATTGCATCCCCAAGAGCCACGACGCTGGATGTCTTTCCAACTCCCCCTTTCAGACTTAAAATGCCAAATATTTTTCCCATATCGCCTTCTGTAAAGTGTTTTTTTGAATTTAAATATTTTTCAATCCAATAACTTTAAAAATCAAAATTTAATTGTCTTATCATGCCTAAAAAAACAGCATCAAAAAAAGCCGAAGTTAAGACGGAGAAAACAGCATCAAAAAAAGTTTCCGAGGCTGAATTTGAGAAGCGAGTTTTGGAGTTTGCAGATTCAGGATTGACATCGGAAAAAATAGGCGAAGCCTTGAGAAAAGAAGGAATTCATCCAAAAGAACACGGCAAAAAAATATCAAGAATACTCAAGGCAAAGGGAAAATATGTCAATCCGGACTTGAAAAATGTTTCAGAAAAGCTTGAAAAGATAAAAACCCATTACGAAAAAAACAAGCAAGACAAGAGGGCGATGAGGGAGAAGGACAGGGTTTTCTCGCAGTTAAGAATTCTTAAGAAATACGCAAAAGTCCAATAAAAACCTTTAAAACACACTTTAATGTCTCTAAAATATGATTGAGCAGGGAGATTTGGTTTTGTGCACTGTTGAAAGAATTGAAAACACGATTGTATTCGTAAAACTGCTCGTCGACGGGAAAGAGTTTGACGGCAGCATTGTAACCTCGGAAATTGCGCCGGGAAGGATAAGAAATCTTAGAGATTATGTAGTCCCAAAGAAAAAAATAGTTTGCAAGGTTTTGAGAATTTCTGAAAGGGGAAATTTCGAATTGTCCTTAAGAAGAGTGACTCCAAAAGAAAGAAAGGAAGTCATGGATATGGAAGGGCAGGAAAGGGCCTACATCAGCATTTTGAAAAAAATTCTGGGAGACAAAACAGGCGAGGCAATTGAAAAAATGCGCAGTGAAGAAAGTCTCGTGAATTTTTTCCAATCAGTTAAAGAAGATAAGAAAAAGTTGGAGAAAATCGTTGGAAAAGAAGAAGCTGGAAAAATTCTCGCAATTCTTAACGTCCAAAAGCGGAAAAAGATGATTTTAAAGAAAGACATGTCTTTGAAATCCGACGCTCCCGACGGAGTCGAAAGAATAAAAAAAATTCTTTCGGGCTTGGAAAGCGTGGATATCAAATATATAGCGGGCGGAAAATATTCCATAAAAACTGAATCTGAAGATATAAAAAAAGCGGACAATAAATTAAGGGAAATTGTCATGATTATTGAAAAAAGGGCCAAAGAAAACAAAGCCGATTTTAGCATTGGAGAGAAGTAAAAAACCAGCCGTGTTCCCATCTTCTCAGGATGACACAATATCATAAAGCTTAAATAAGAAAAACGTGAAATGAAGACATGACAAACGCTGTCGGGTTGGTCAGCAAAGAGGTTCCTCTTAACCTTGCTCTTGCGGTAATATTTGACACCGAAAGAAAAAAAATTCTTATAACAAAAAGAAAAGTTCCCGCCCACATAACCGAAAGGGTTTGGTGCTTTCCTGGAGGAAAAATTGATTACGATGACGAGTTGGAAAAGCTGTTGGAGGAAAAAATACGCGAAAAACTGGGATTAAGAGTTGCAAGCCTTGGCTCAATTTTCGCAGAAACTCACTCAAGAGATAGTGGAAGACTCTTCTCAGTTTACTATTTATGCGAATACATTGAAGGAAATGAAAAATTGAACGAAGAATTTGTGGAAGTAAAGTGGGTTTCTCATGAAGAAATAGAAGAACATTTCGGTTCAGATTTGCATCCTGCCTTGAAAGAATACTTATTAGAGTTGAAATGAAGCTAAAAAAATGCGTCTCGTGTGGAAACTACACCATGAAAGAGAATTGTCCAAAGTGCGGGGACAAAACAAAAGACGCGCATTATAAATTTATAAGGAAAGTCGCTACAGTGTTTTCTGAAGAATCTCAGACTTGACAATCTCCATGTCTTTTTCCCATAAGCCAATGAGACTCCGATTGTAAATTATTGCGGCGGGATGAAACAAGGGAATAAGTTTTATCTTAAGTCCGTGAAATTCAATAATTTTCACTTTCCCATGTACTTGTGTGATTCCCGGCATCTTTTCCATTTTATCAACATCTCCGTCGGAAAAAAAGAATTTTGTGGAATAATTTCCAAGTGAGCAGATTACTTTCGGCTTTATTTGTTTTATTTGTTCAATCAACCATGGAGTGTGTTTTTTTATTTCCTCAGGCAATGGATTTCTATTTTCAGGCGGTCTGCATTTCAAAATATTTGCTATGTACACATCATCCATCGTAAGTCCAACCTTTCCAAGAAGCGCATCAAGATTTTTTCCGGCAGCACCGACAAATGGCAGCCCTTGTTCGTCTTCATTTCTCCCCGGAGCCTCTCCTATAAACATTATGCCTGCATTCAAATTGCCTTTTCCAATAACAATATTCTTGCATTGTTTGCAAATTTCAGTCTCCTTGGCTAATTTGATATGTTCAGGTTCCATTAGGTATTTTTAATTTCATATTTAAAATAACTTGACGAAAAATTTCTAATTTTTCAGTCTGGTAAAAAAAGTAGAAATAGTTTTTAAGAATTTGGATGATTATTTTTTTCTATTCAATAAAAACCATGCAACCGCGCCAAGAATAGCCAAGACCAAAACAATCCAAACCCAAGCTTTACTTCCCCCTTCAGATTCAACAACCGCTTTTTCACCGATTGCAAAATAACTGAATGAATTCACATCAATAGTGTAATAATAAAAAGTATCATCTTCCTCGGAGAAAGTTGTTTTAAGTTCATTCCATTGGCTGCTATTTTCATCAAACTTTGAAACCGCAACATCGTCTTTTGTCAAATTATTATCCACCACCCATAACTTCTCAATCTGGAATGTGATTGTCGCCTTGCTCAATTTGTCAGTCAAATTTTTCGTTTCTATCTGAAGATAAGTGTAAAGTTTTCCAGTCCTTTCTATGGAAACATTTGCTGGCTTTCCATCATGCTTGGTAACCGTTATCTCAACATTTTGAGCAGGATTGTTGACTTCTATTGAAATCTCTTTAACTCCCGCGTCAGGATTGAAATCTTTTTCCACCGCGGCAACTCCCGGGGTGATAGAGTCAAAAGTATGACTAGCTCTCGTACTTGCCGTTTCAGTAGGAGTTGTTGTCCCAGTTGTAGTTGCAGAAGTAGTGGTTGCACTCTTTTTTACGGGCACTTGAATGCTAGAAATAGAAGAAGCCTGCTCAACAGTATAACTATCTGATACGCTTCCAGCATTCCCAGCAAGGTCTGAGAAAGAACAGATCTTAGTAAAAGTTCCAGTATCTGACGTTGAGGGATTTGCGGTTATTGATGTTAAACTTGAATTAATCCCGGAACCGGAATCAGATGGTTCACATGTACAAGTAACCTTATCACCAGTATAAACAGTACGTGGAGAACAAACAACCGAAGCTGTTGGAGCTGTGTTATCAATAAGGACAATAAAGGAGTTGTTTAAACCAAGAATCTTAACTGTATCATTGGCATAAACCTTAATGGTTCTATTGCCGTCGCTTAATCCTGTTAAATTTATGAAACTGCTATTACACCATCCATTAGAAACAGGGATACTCTGGTTCGTTCCATTTACATCAATTAAACAAACGCTTCCAGTTACTCCAGAATTACCATCTGTGACTGAGATATTAAGAGTTAATTGTGTGGTATTTTTTTTGGCTGTGGCATTGGTATAGCCTGAAAAATTTATTAGCGGAGCAGTCCTATCAACAAAAATCGAAATATTAGTGGTAGAGTTGGTCTCAGTTGAAAATACAGCAGACGCATTCCCAGCAGCAATTATGAATGTGTAGTTTCCTTGAGTAGTATTGACAAAATTATATCCTAGCGCACTGCTGTTCAAAATCTTGGCGGCGTACACATTAGCTGTAGAACTGTTAACGAAAGTAAAAACAGAATAATTTGCAGCCGCATCTCCGCCGCCGCTAGTCCAATTTATAGTAAAATTTCCTTCATCATAAGCAGGAGTTGTGTTGAAACTGATATTCAAGGCAGTCGGAGCATTAGATGCGGCAAAAACAAAATAAGTTCCCAAAAAAACCAAAGCTAAGATTGCAAAAATTCCCAGAACTTTCAAATTTCTTTCATTCATCTTCAACCCTTTTAACAATCGTTTGATTGCTAATCATTTTAGAATTCCATCATTTATAAATGTTTTTTTTCGGCAGCCAAAATTGAAAAGTTTATAAAGAAAATTCCTCAAGAATTTTCATGCAAGAAAGAACTTTGGTTTTGATTAAACCCGATGGAGTAAAAAGAGGAATTTCCGGAAAAATAATTTCACGGTTTGAAGATTCAGGATTAAAAATAATCGCATTGAAATTTATCTGGGCCGACGAAGAACTTGCAAAAAATCATTATTATCTTGACGAGGAATGGGCAAAGGGAGTTTACGAAAAAACAAAGAAAAATTATGACAAAGAAGGGAAAAAATTCCCGTATAAAAATCATCTTGAAGTTGGAAAGCAAATTCAATCATGGAATATGGATTTTTTGACGGAAGGTCCCGTGATTGCGATTGTCCTTGAAGGTCCGCACGCAATAGAGCTTGCAAGAAAAATGATTGGCTCGACGGAACCGCGCTCGTCGTTGCCCGGAACAATTCGTAGCGACTTTGCCTCAATTGAATCTTATCCTGTTGCGGATGCAAACAAAAGAGTCATGAGAAATCTTGTTCATGCCTCAGATTCAGTTGAAAGCGCAAAGAGGGAAATCAACTTGTGGTTTTCTCCGGAAGAAATCCATTCAAACTACAAAACCGCAACGCAGATGCTTCTTGAATAAGTTTATAATTCTTGCAAAGCTTCAAAACCTGTCAAGAAATTACTTTTTACTTTCTAGCATTTTATACGAAAAATCAACCAAATAATCCTCAAAACTTTTCCTAGGTTTTCCAATCGGCTTTGTGGATATGCCCATTTGGTTTGGAATTGGCAGACTCAGATATTCTCCAATCGTTGCTCTAGTGCCCCAAGCAAATCTTAATTTACCGGAAGCAACCTCTTTCCTATCAGCAATATAAAGATAACCCTCATTTATGAGGTTCATTCCTTTTGAGATATCGTCCCCTATTATTTTAAAAAAATTCTCGGAAATTCTCGAAACATACACGCTTGAAGTATAATTAAAAGGAGGTTTTCCATCCAAGGTGGGAACGCTTGTCAAAAAATCTTTGTATGGAGTTAAATGAGCCAAAATTCCAATCCTTACCTTGTCAATGTCTTCCATCAGAGCAAAGACCGGCTTTCTTTGAGGAACCGTTCTCTCGCCAAGAAATTCCACAAGTCCGCTTTCCATTTCCAATTCTTCAAATTGCCCTGAAAATTCTTCGCTAATTTCACGTTCAGCAATATCATAAGGAGATTTGTCTAATCCAACTTTCATATTTCCTCCAATAAGATTCAATGCCAGCCTGAAAAAAGGTCGGGGATAATTTTCATCATACTGATTAAACAGGAATCTTTGATTGGAAGATTCAGATTCCACTATGACCATCGATGAATGATGATTTACTTTAATCTTGTTTTTCGTCATAAAAATCTGCTAAAAAACAAGTTTATAAATATTATAGAAATGGGTTCATTATCACTGCCCCTATAGTTAAACGGATATAATACGACCTTGCGGTGAGCGGGTTCGCGAGAAATAATCGCGAAGCCGAATTGGAAAATCAGAGAAAACTCGCGAATAGGTTGTGTTCGAGGTTCAATTCCTCGTGGGGGCGTTTATTTTTCCTCGTCTCTTATTCCGCCATCCGTCAGATAAAACATTGTTTCATTTTCAGGTAGGTTTGGAGCGTCAATCATTTTTGCAACTCTGCTTCCTTGTTTTCCCCTTCTCAAATAAATTCTGTAAGTTGAAGCGTGCCCGACGATGTTTCCGCCGATTGCAACCGTAGGATCCCCGAACATCTGCGCGGGATTTGACATTACCTGATTTGTGACATAAACTGCAAGATTATGCGTCTCCGCCAATTTCATCAAGTCGTGAAGATATTTGTTCAACTTTTGTTGTCTGTCGGCAAGTTGTCCTCTTCCTGCAAACTCCGCCCTGAAATGCGCGGTCAGGGAATCAATAATCAAAAGTTTTATCGGCTCGCCGTTTTTTATCATCTCGCCGATTTTTTCCAAAAGCAAAATCTGATGGTCTGAATTAAATGCCCTCGCAACAAAAATATTTTTCAAAACCTGTTCGTAATTTAATCCTTTGGCTTCCGCGATTTGTTTTATTCTGGAAGGTCTGAAAGTTCCCTCGGTGTCTATGAAAACCGCTTTTCCCTCGGCGCCGCCTTGTTCTTTTGGAAGTTGCACATTCACGGCAAGACCTAAACCGATTTGTGTTTTTCCGCTTCCGTAAGCCCCGTAAGCCTCGGTAATCGCTCTTCCTTCAACACCCTTTCCGCCCAAGAGACCATCAACATTTTTACTTCCCGTTGTAATATAAGCAATATTCTCCCTCTTCTTAGCATACTCCATTCCATCAACAAATTCAAGGCTCATCATTTTTCTCGCAGCCTGAATCGCCTTTCTTGCAACAGCTTCTCCGACGCCGACCATTTCAGACAAAGCGCTCGGAGTCATGACAGCCAAGCTCATTAAATCATAAACGCCCGCAGAATCAAGCTTCGCCAGCGCAGCAGGCCCAATTCCGGGAAGGTCGCTCAACTGCGGTTCTTTTTTTTCATCCGTTTCCTCGGAACCGTCTTCTTTTTTCGCCATTTTAATTTTTACTGACGGCACTATATAAAGATTGTTTGAATTCAATATATCCATCGTCTAAAGATAAAGAAATAAGCAAAATTTTATCCGCCAAAAGATTTTATCAGCTCGTCGGCATCAACTTCGCCAACATCATTTATGGTGAATTCCATGTTGTTGAAAAATTTGTTCAACTTCGCCATGCCGGAAAAAATCATTTCTTTTCCAAGAAGATTTTCTTTTTGTTGAACCATCATCTCGGGATTTTCGGGAGTGAATCCGATGCTCTTGAAATTGTCATGAAAAACAACCGCCCTTATGGTTGCGGTCCCGTCATCGAGGACAAAATTTATTAAAAATCTTTTTTCAGGGGCAACCTTTCCGTCTTTTTCACAGACAAAATTTTCTCCCTCAAGATAAAGTTTTTTTCTGCACAAAGGACAAACGCTGAAAGCTCTTGGTTCGAAAGCCTGAACGACAAAAGCCCTTACTCTTGCATTGTCGGAGATTTTTAATTCGGCAAGAGTCTTTTCCTTCATTATTTTTTCAGTCCTGACATTTTCGAACGCATGGCTGCTCGGCTTGAATTCGGAGAAACTTCCCAAATGCAATTCATTTTCTCTCATCGTCGCATTCATTATTTCCACGACGCTTTCATTTCCAATCTCATTTCTTTCAATGAATCCTATGTGATTCGTGTCCCATAATACAACTCTTATGTTTGAAGTTTCATCAGCAACAATTAAATTGACAACCTTTCCTTCCTGCCCGTTTTTATTAAAAGTCCTCACTGGAAAAACACTGATTATCTTCCCAATAACATTGACCTTCCTCATCCCGGGAAGCAAGTCCTCAATTTTTATTTTCTCGTTGTCAAAGCTTATCCCCATTTCCGCGGCAACAACCTGCGCGGCTCCCTCTTTGCTTATTAGCCCAGAAATTTTCTCCCTTTTGGCATTGATCTTTTTCTCAATATCTTCCTTGCTCAATCCGGAAGACTTCGAAATTATGCTCACCAGTTTTTCATAATTTCCGTCCATCTTAATAAAATAAAATTGTTCTTTTTAAGAATTTGCATGAAAAATAATATTTATAAACTGCCTTGTTGAACAAACCGAATGGGAAGTTTGAATGTCAAAATAAAGATAATGCCTTCGTCACCTTCAGTGAATTTGAATAAAATAAAAGACGAGGCAAAAAAAATACTTGAAAGGGAAGGCGGAAGAGGATGTATGTTTGAGGAAGAGCCAATAGCATTCGGTTTAAAGGCGGTAATCGTGACGTTCCTTTATCCTGAAGAAAAAGAGCTTGAATCTGTTGAAAATCATCTTGGAAAAATTCACGAAGTTAATTCTGTGCAAATAATAGACATGAGAAGGGCTCTTTGATTAATATCTGGGATAAGCCATTGGATAACGAGGTCTGAACGTTGTCGCAACGATTGCAGAAATGATTGCCAAGACTCCCCCGATGGGAACCAAAAAATAAGCGGTGTTCAAAGTGGGAATAAAATATCCTGCCAAAACCAAAATACCTCCAATCCCTGAAATGAAAGCGGCGATTTTGCTCATGGATAATATAGTAAAATATCATTTAAAAATTTATCATTAAATATATTAATGGCTTTTTTTTACTAATAAAATGCTGTCAAAAGAACAGGCTGAGGGCATAAAGAAACAAATCTTCCAGCAGATAGAATCCTCTTTTCCGGAAGATAAAAAAGAAGCGGCAAGGAAAGAAATTGAATCAATGAACCACGAGGAGCTTGAAGAATTTATGGAAATGAATTCTAAAAAATCCGGAAAAGAGCAATCAAAATGCATTTTCTGTTCCATAGTTTTTGGAGACATTGAATCTTACAAAATCGGAGAAAATGAAGATGCTGTTGCAGTTCTTGAGATAAATCCGATTTCAAGGGGGCATGTTTTGATAATTCCAAAAAAGCATGCTTCCTCAAAAAAAGAAGTTTCGGAAAAAGTTTTTGAATTGGCGGATGAAATCTCAAAAAAAATAAAATCAAAGCTTTCGCCAAAAAAAATTTCCCTTGAAGAAAAAGAAATGTTCGGGCATTTTCTCATTGACTTGATTCCCGAATATGAAGGTGAAGAAAAACGCAAAGGAAGGAAACAGGCAAAAATAGAGGAGCTTTTGGAATTGTTAAAAAGTCTCCATGAAGAGAAAAAAGATAAACCCAAGCCTATAGAAAAACCAAAATCAAAAAAAATTGAGGAAAAAATCTGGCTTCCGAGGAGAATTCCCTAAAACAGCAAATCCCACAATCCGATTCCATTAAAATAAAACCAAATCAAAACCAAAAAAGCGATTAAAAATGAAGGTGTGAATGGAATCCCGTGCCTGATTTTTATCTCCTTGAATTTTTTCCTTATCAGTCTTATTTCCTCTTTGCTTAATCCTTCCCATTTTGCTTTTATTGTTTTTTCTCCGATTTTCAAGTCATGATAAAGCCAATCTCCTTCGGAGAGATTCTTCGCTTTGACATTTTTTACCAAGCTGGTTTCATCAACCGCTTTCGCATAAATATAAAGATAAGGAATCAGGAAAATTATCAATCCAAAATAGGCAAACAAAAAATTATAGAATCCCGCGGCAAAAAATAAAATCGCAAAAATAGCTGAAAAAATAAATGCCTTCCTGTTTTTTCTAAATTGCACCGAAAATTCCTTTTTTTGTTTTTCAAAATTTCTTACAGAAAGGAAAATACTCCATCCAAATCCGTAAATCGCGCCGGAAAATAAAAACAGCAAAAAGAACATTGCAAAAATTTCCAGATTGGTTATCAAATCGCTTGAAAATGGCAAAATTGCCCCAAGAGCAATCATCAATTTTGCGTCTCCTCCGGCGAACATTCTTCCGTAATAAAGCGCGTTTCCAACGATAAAAAAAATTCCAAATCCGATAATTCCTTGATATAAAAATGTAAAATCATTCAAAAACAAGGAATGAAAAAACCTGAATCCCAGGGCGAAAATTATCAGCGAAAAATTAAGCCAGTTTGGAACTATTCTGTGCTTAAAATCTGCAACGACGGAAAATAAAATCCAAACTAAAGCCAGAACAACCAAAAAAATCACCCCAATCATAAACAACAAAGACAATAGTAATTTATAAAATTATAATTTAAAAAGTTAGCGAATAATTCTAAAGCGCAATTTTGGATTTATAGTTAACACTTCGGGATTTCGGGTGGGGGATAAATTACAAATTCATAAAAAAATTACTTTACAATTCTTCGCTTTCCGCCCTGCCTGTAAGGATGCTTTTTCCTCTCTTTCTTTTTGTCTTTCCTTTTGTTTCGTTTCTGAGAAAAAGCATAATCCATTTTAAGATTGGTTAGGAGGACAATCTTTTGAAACCAAAATGTTTGCTATCAAGGCCTGAACTGTTTTTCCCGCGTTTCCGGCTGCACATTTGCTATTAAGTTCAGTTTCGGTCGCAGCACTCACAAGAAGAACATTATCACATGAAACACCGGGACATTCCGCAACGCCATATCTCGTTTGATTTTTCAAAAGATAGTTGCAAGTGACATCCTTTAAGTTGGCGTCATCTGCTTTTAATTCTCTCTTTGAAAGACAAAAATCATAAGAGGAATCGGTTATACAGGAAGTTTGGCAACTTTGAACAACATTCTTGATATTATTTGTGCCAAGAAATGGTAAAACCTTGCTCCATCCGAGAGTGAATCCAAGAATCATCACAACCAAAACAACCATTCCAAGAACAATAAGTATTATTGCATTAACGCTCAACCCCTGTCCCCTCTTCGATTTTTTCAAAATCAAAGAATGAGAAATCTTTTTCTCTTTCTTGTTATCCATGGTTTGTAAACAACATTTTTATTTATAAATATTTCCGAATAAAAGATTTTATTAAAAAATTCCAAATTTTGCTTTGATTTATTAAACAAGACCAAATTGGCTCACTCGCGATGCCTATGCGTGGTGTTCTTCCCTTCTTGGCGATGCCTATGCCTAATGGCATTATCATGTCTTGAAAGTGTATTCAACCGAAAAAACAGGTATTTTCTCGCCGAATCCAAAAATTACAAAATCATATTTGTCCTCGTATAAAATCGCGGTTATCTTATAATTTCCCCCCTCTTTTTTTGCCGAATAAACAATACTTCCTTTTTGAATTTCCTTGCCGAATATTTCCATAATTTCCTCGGGATTTTTATTTATCTCGGGATTTTTATAAAATCTTATTTCATCTGCAATTGAATTGACATTCTTTATTATATCAAGTCTGGAAAAAGTTTCCTTGGAATCTATTCCGGAAAGATAAAAACTGAGCAACGCCAAACCGCAAATTGCAAAAACTCCGATTACAAGGATTGTCGTTGATACGTCTCCCTTTTTATTCATATTAAATTGTCGCCTCCCGCCCCTTGAGTTTTATTATAAGTTCAACGAAATTATTTTTGTCAATGTTAATCGCCTGCGCAACTATGTTGCCCAAAGATTCTGATTTTTTATTCGTTATTTTGAGGGACATCTCGCTGTTTTGAATTCCATAAATTTTTCCGAAAAGCGTCGCTGCAATAAGTTCATCGGTTGAACTGATTTTTCCGCTTGAGGAAATTTGATTGTAAAATGCAGTGCCGTTTGAATTTTTTGTAAGGAGATATGCATGAAAAGATTGTTGTCCCAAAATTTCTTGGGTCTTCTCATTGAATGATGAAATTCCCGAAAATTCAAAATTTCTTCCAATCTTGGAAGCGGCGTAAACTGAAACAACCAAGATAAAAATTATCACCGCCGTAGCAACAATCCATGTCGCGGTGTCCGCCACTTGTGCGGATTTATTTCTTGGCATTTTTCTCGGTCTTCCTGACGACGGAAGTTATTTTAATTGCATACTGATTATTTTTCTCATCAACGGCGTAAAATCTTTTTTCAAAGCATTTGGATTGTTTTTGATAATCCTTGGTTTCTTGAACTTCGCAATCAGATTTTAAATTGACATTTCCGTCGAAAATAGTTGCGATTGGCTGCGAAGAGATTATTTCTTTCCCGTTGGATTCTGAAATTTTAAAAGTCTTGAAATCATAAAAGTCAATCTGAAAGTAATATTGATCTTGTGATTCCGAATTGAAATTTAAGTGGCATTCATCCTTCAAATTTTTCTGCTGGCTTACATCAACAATTTTTCCTTCTGAACAAAACTCGGGAAAGTTTTGTTGGATAACAGTTTTTTTCGAAAGAACTTCCTCGACATAATTTGGATTGCCGATTAATTTGCCGGAAGAATCTGTGCATAAAGTGTTCCATCCGTTGTAATTTCTTAAAGCCCCTTTCCACCCGCTATATGTTTTCCCGTTGCAAGTATAATCTTTGCTTAGAGAACTGTATCCTTTAATTAACACCTCTTTAACCGCGTATTCAACGCCTTTATCAAAAAATTCCGCTTGGATATTTTTATGCACTTTTATGTTTACTTGCATTACTCCCAGACTTGTTTCTCTTTCGTTGCTGAGAGATTTTACCTCGCTTATGTTTCCATCGCAATAAAATGTACTCCCGTCTTGCTGGGTCTGCTTGCAATGTTGCAATACGCTTTCCTGCATTGCGATTTGCAAAACGAGACACTCAAAATTTTCAGCAACGCCTTCCTGTTTTACGAGAGAATCAATGTTTGGAATCAAATCTCCCTTCATTCCGTTAACGATGGAAACAATTTTCTCTCCCGTTATTTTTTGGCATTCTGCCGGAGTCTGGCAGGTTTTCAAATCCGCGCTTGTTTTTGCAGTCGTCCAAGAAGAGCTTATTTTTCCGTTTTGGGAAATGCAGGAAACAATTTGATTTCCAAGCGCATCAGCCTCGGCATTTCTGACGTCAAAAGGCGAATTGTAAAAAACATAAACCATTGCAAAAATTCCCGAAGCTATTAAAAACAATATTGCAAACCAATACACTGAAAGAATTTTATCGGCGCCGATTTTATTTGTAGCCATTTACAACAATTGTATAATTTTTAATTTCAAGCGAAGATGTGTCTGGAAAAACCAAAGCGTCAATGTTGTTAAAAAAAGAATAAGAATATCCTCCGTTTTCCCTGAGCTTTACCGTGACGGTGTTTCCCGTTATTGAAATTATGTTTTTTTGATAATTTTCCTTTTTCGCTTTTGCAAGCGCATCTTCAACGTTTATTTTTATAATCGTTTCTGGTTTTGAAGAATCAATAATCAGCGCAACCTGCTTCGCCAATTCCTCTTCCATCAAGGATGCTCCGCCGGTTCTTGAAAAAATAAAATAAATCAGGATTGAGAAAAATATCAAAGTCAGAACAATAAAAATCACGTTTTCAACAAGAATGTTTCCACGCCTCTTCATCATTAAAAACCGCAAAAGAACTTAATAAAATTATCTCACGAATAGGTTAAAATTTCTTCGCAATTCAGCGCCTTGAATCTGTCGGATTCCGCTTCCACAACGGTGGGTCTTAAGAAATTATTTTCGACGTCTTTTCCCTTGAAAACAATTCCTGATATTTCTGGATTTGCTATATCCGAAACAGTATAAGCATAACCTCCAGCCCCCGTCGCGACCCCCGTAATAATTGCAGCAACCCCAATTCCAACCCAACCGACAGGAGTAAGACCAATAGCCAATCCTGCAGCTCCTAAAACAACAGTCCCAGCACTAGCACTCGCGCCAATGGCAGCCCAGTCGGGAATTCCGATGCTGTTTGTTATTCCCATTACAACAAAAAATTGTTTTCCTGTTTCAATTGTTCCAAATGTTGAGGGTCCTCCTTTTTGTGCGGATGCTTGTTTCAATTGTTCAATATTGTTTGTTCCAAAAAGATATTGCGAATAGGTATAATCTTCCCCGCTGACATTGGTTTTCGCGAGATAATTATACAATTCATCCTTGCTGATTTTTCCCCCGTTGACCCCGGGAACATCTTTCAAGCTGTTGTCAAAAGCGATTTGCGAGCATATTGAGCAATAATTTTTTTTCGTGGCGCCGGTTCCTATGTAATCAACATTTCCCTCGCCAAACATCCACCAGCAATCCGCCATTTCCATGGCAACTTCGCCATAAATCTGACTTAAGTTTTCCACTTTTTTTATCTCGGGCTTGTTTAGTCCTTCGCAAGTTCCATCTTGAGTTATGCAATTGTAGCTTCTGTAACAATTCAACTGGACGGCGCTTGTGGGAAAAACAGATTTTCCTTTTGTTATGACGGAATTTCTGCAAATTTCCTTGCTTGTTTCCTCGCCAAGATTCAACCTAAAAAGCAAAAATAATATTACAACAAAACTTGTTATCAAAATAACCAGCGTTACTATCTGCTGCGTTGTCAATTCACCTCTTTTATCTTTCAACTTAAAACACCCACCCTTCTCAGCATTGTGTAAATTCCAAAAAGGGCCAATGCAAAAAATGCCGTCCAGATTAAAAATTTAATCAAATCGTCCGAGTTCATTGTTCAGTTATTGAAATTTGCCCGTTTATTTTTTTTATGGAAATTTTGGTTAAATCCTTTTTTATCTCAATGTCAAAATTTTTCCGTTCGAGGTTGTCGTTTGCAAAACAAATGCCTGAAACCTTTTCATCGCATTTTTCAGATTGCTCCTTGAAGTAATCTATTCCTGTTGTCGGCTTTTTGCAAATGCACAGGCAATTTTTTCCCGCGCAAGAATTTGGTCTTGGATCTTGAGTAAAAGAAAGAAAACGCCACCCTATGGGATTCACAAGAGGCATTGTCCTCGTTTGTCCTTCACCCAATGAATCAATCGTTTTCTTCACGCTCTCTGACGAATTAATCAATGTCTGTTTCGCCTGTTGAAAATTTGCCTCGCCGATTCTTCCAAAATAAAGAGTCACAAGAAAATAAATCAGGAACGTCAGACAAATCAATGCTATCACCATCTTCAACGTTTCTTCCGCAAGCAAAAATCCTCTTTTCCCCCTCTGGGAAAACGAGTGAACCTGTGAAACTCTTTTTTCCATATGATTATTTCCCCGTTGGAATATTTTTAAAAAAATCCATGATAGTGCTTCCAAAAAAATAAAATCCTGCAACTACCATAACTATCACAAAGACACCAATGGTAATTTTAATCAGTTGTTCGGTTGTTAATTCCATTACGAAAATTCTCCTGAATTTTTATTATACAAAATGTTCCCCATTTTAGTTCAGATTAAGCCCTGAAGAGATTTTTTAATTGATCAATTAGGGAAATGCCTTTTTCCCTTAAGACAAAAATTGCAACGGCCGTTATAACAAGAACCGCAATTCCGATGATTAGCCAAGGAAGAAAATCTGCGACAATTCCTTTTTTATTTTTTTTCCGCGATGCGTATGCGTGGTTTTTCTTTTTCCCCCGATGCTTTGCTTCTCCCCGATGCGTATGGGAATCGCTATGGGAATCGCTTTTCATGAATTGAAAAGAGAAAAGAGATTAATAAATTTATTCAACCCAATCCCCCGCCAAGAACTATTGACGAAAGCAGGAACAACGAAAGCGTTGAAATCAATGCCGTGGCGGTGTAAAGCATCATGCCCCTCATTAAATTTTTCCCTGTTTGATTTGTGGTTTCAAGTTTGTCTTCTCCTGAATCAATCACAACCAGGGCTCTTGTCAGAATAAAAGTTATTTCAATCAAATAAATTCCAATCGCAATTTGAAGGAAGTAAGGCGGAATCATGTCCGCAACCTTGAAAATATCGACGATGCTTCCCAAATTCCCAAATCCGCCTGCGGACTGATTCAAATCCGCGATGTTAAGCCGGTTTAATATCGATGTAATCATTGCCGCCAAGCCGACAACTATTCCGGACAAAAGCGGCGCAAGGAAAGTCATGTTGCTTTTCATGTCCGAAATTATTTCCGCAAGCATGTCCCTCAATCTCTCGGAAATCTTGTGA
>Ga0210377_10001834_pt1 | contig 19000 bp, 2 predicted proteins | sample PLM4_65_b1redo_FD_155480 | JGI IMG/M metagenome (GOLD analysis project Ga0210377, IMG submission 155480) | Groundwater sediment microbial communities from an aquifer in East River, Colorado, USA - PLM4_65_b1 redo | ecosystem: Environmental > Terrestrial > Soil > Riparian zone | place: USA: East...
AGGTTGTTGAACGCCGTGTTGCGCGTGTCGATGGCGTAGAGGTTGTTGCAGTTCTCGAACTGCACGCGCAAATCGCGGTCGTCCAGGCCGATCCTGAGGCCGTCGCTCCTGCCATCCTGGTCCTTGGCGAACAGCGTCTGGTTGTCGTTCGCATCGCGCGTCCTGAACCACAGCTGGATCGTGCCCTGCGCCACCTCGAAGGCCGCGTCGTGCGCCACCGCGATGTACTCGCGCGCGGAATCGTGGAAGTCGGCGCCGGTCTGCGCGCCAAAGGGGGCGCGCGACGCGGGCGGGCCCGGGTCGTCGAGGTCCGGGCGCGAGCCGTAGAACACGCCGTTCTGCGGTGCACCTGCGGAGTCGCCGATCGCCGAGCCCGAGGTTTCGTTCAGGTTCCAGTAGGCGATCGGCGTGATGCCTTTCAGCACCGCCGTGTCGGTGCCGGGGCCGCCATTCAACGTGTCGCTGCCGCCACCCGCGATCAGCGTGTCGTCTCCCGCGCCGCCGAGCAGCACGACCCCGATCTCGTTCACCCCGGAAGCATCGAGGACGTCGTTGCCCGCGCCGCCGTCGACGGTGGCGGGAATCGTGAGGTCGTATAGCGTGACCGTGTCGGGTCCGCCGAGCGCGTCCACGATCAGGCGGTCCGCACCGCTCAGCGTGCTCAGCGCGCCGTTGACGTCGATCGCCAGCACGCCGGCCGATTCCGCGACGTCGATCGCGTCGGCCCCTTCCGTGCCGGTGACAATGGCGCCGACCGGCACGCTGCTCACGACGGTCTTGTTGCCGCCAGCGGCGTCGATCAGCAGCTCGTAGGCCGGGCTGCCGGTCACCACGATGGTGTCGTCGCCGTCACCGCTGCGGATCGTGACCGTGCCCGTCGCGTTGACGAAATCGACCGACTCGCTCGAGGGACTGGTCACCAACGTGCGGCTCGCGCCGATCGCCACGCCGATCGTGTCGTCGCCGGCGCCGAACACGAACTCGCGGCTCGCGGCCACCAGATGGTCGACGATCGGCTCCAGGCCGGTGTACGCGATCAGCTCGCCGTCGACGCTCACCGTTCCCGAGTGCGCATCGGTCGCCGTGTAGACGAGCGAGCCTGCCGTGCCGCCCGTGAGTATCAGTGTGTCGTGGTCGCCCGGCCCGCTGCCGTCGTAGGCGAGGCCGCTCGACGGCAGCGCATCGCCGCCCGAGAGGTCGATGATCAGCGTGTCGTCGTCGGCAGAACCGTGCACGCTCAGATCGGTCACCTCGGCGAAATCGCGCACGAACACCAGGGCGCCGTTCAGGTAGCCCTCGAGATCCGCGCCGTTGCGCACCAGGCGGAAGGCATCGGGCGCGCCGTCGTTTGCCTGCGGCCCCGCGTCGAGGCTCGAGTCCTCGGTCACCGAGATATCCATGGACTCTTCGTCGGAGAGCCCGCCGCTGTCGCTGACGCGGAAGGTGACCGCGTAGGACCCGGGACCCTGCGTCTCGACGGGCAACCCTGCGTCTCGACGGGCATCCAGCTGAAGGTGCGCGTCGAGGGGTCGAAGCTCGCGCCCGAGGGCAGCCCGTCGGCGCTGAACGTGAGCGCATTGGCGGGGAGGTCGGCGTCGGTGGCGCCGATTGTGAACGAAAGCAACTCGCCTTCGCTGACCGTCCGCCCCCCGATCGGGTCGAGGACCGGCGCGAGGTTCACTTCGTTCATCGTGACAGCGAGGGTTCCGGCGTCGCTCAGCGCGCCGGCGCCGTCGTCGGTCACCACGACCTCGAAGCGGTAGCTGCCCGGGCCTTGCGCCTCGCCCGGCGTCCAGGTGAACAGACCCGTGTCGGCGTCGATCGACGCGCCATCCGGCGCGCCCATCAGGCTGAAGGTCAGGCCGTTCGCCGGCAGATCGGCATCGGTGGCGGTGGCCGTGAAGCTGAGCTCGGTCAGCTCGTCCACCACGCGGTCGCCGATCGCGTCGAGCACCGGCGCGAGGTTCGTCTCGTTGACCGTGACCGTGAAGGTGTCCTCGTCGTACAGCGCCGGATCGCCGTCGTCCGTGACGCGGATCGTGATCGCAAAGCTGCCGGGACCCTGGGACTCCGCCGGCGTCCACGAGAACAATCCGCCCGCCGCGATCGCGGCTCCCGCCGGCGCGCCCGCGACGAGCGAGAAGGTATGCGGTTCGGCCGGTACGTCGACGTCGGTCGCGGCGGCGGTGAAGCTCAGCGTCTTGCCCTCATCCACCTCCCGGTCGCCCAGGGGTTCCAAGACCGGCGCGTCGTTCACCGGCGCGACCTGGATCGACACCGTCCCTATTGCGGATGGCAAGAGACCGTCGCTCGCGCGGACGGTGAAGCTGTCCGATCCGAAGAAGTCCGCGTCCGGGGTATAGCGGAACGCGCCGCCGTCGAGGAGCTCCAGTGCGCCGTGCAAAGGCTGGTCGAGGATCTCGAAGGCCAGCGCATCGCCATCGGCGTCGGCCACCGGCAGCAGCGCCTCCAGGGCGGCGTCCTCGTCGGTCTCGAGCGTCACGTCGAACGCCACGGGCGCGTCGTTCTGGTTTTCGACGAATAGGCTCACGGTGGCCACGTTGGACAGCACGCCCGAGGGGTCGCGCGCCTGGTAAGTGAAGGTGTCGCCGCCGAAGAAGTCCGCGTTCGGCGTATAGAGGAACGTACCATTGGCGTCGAGCACCACCGTGCCGTGGGCTGCCTGGCTCGCAAGGATCGCGGTCAACGCATCGCCGTCGACGTCGACGTCATTGGCGAGCACGCCGAATGCCGGGCCGAACACGCTCAGGTCGAGGGGCTCGTCCTCCACGAGGTCATAGCTCTCCGGCGCCGCCACCGGAGCGTCGTTGACCGGCGCGACGTGGATGGTCACGACCGCCGCGAGCGAGCTCGTGATGCCGTCGGAAACCCGGAAGCCGAACACGTCGGTGCCGAAGAAGTCGTCGTCCGGCGTGTAGGTGAAGCTGCCGTCCGGCGCGAGCGCCAGCGCGCCGTGAACGGGCCCCGGCCCGAAGGCGCTGAAGGTCAGCGCATCACCGTCCACGTCGAACCCGGTGAGAGCATCGCTCAGCACTTCGTCCTCCTCGACGTCGAAGGTGGCGCCGATCGCCCCGATCGCCACCGGCCGGTCGTTGAGCGGCGCCACGGTGATCTTGAAGGTCTGCACTGCCGAGGCGTCGCTGCCGCCGTTGGCCGTACCGCCGCTGTCGCGCAGCACGACCGAGACCGTGGCCGTCCCGAACGCATCGGCCTTGGGCGCGAAGCGCAGCGTTCCGCTCGCGTCGAGCGTCGGCTGCTCGTCGAACAGGGCGGCCTGGTCGTTCGTGACCTCGAAGAAGTACGCCTGCCCCGCCTCGTCGGCCGGCCCCACGGAGATGCCGGTCGCCCAGTCTTCGAATACCTGCGGGCCTTCGTCCTCGTCCACGACGAGGTCCGGGCCCTTGGCAAACGTCGGCGCGTCGTTGACCGGGAGGATCGTGATCGTGAACACTTGCGGCGCGGACGTATCCAGACCGCCGTTCTCCGTCCCGCCGTCGTCCCTCAGCGCCACGACCACTGCCGCGACACCGTGCGCATCGGGTGCGGAGGTGAAGGTCAGGGTGCCGTCCGCCGCAATGGACGGCAATGCCGAGAACAGGCCGGGGTTGCTGGTGGCGACCAGGAACTCGAGGGCCTGCGCCGCTTCGTTGGCCGCTCCGGCGGCGATGCCGGTCGCCCAGCCGGCGATCGCTTGCGGTCCGGTGTCCTCGCCGCGCGCGACGTCCGGTCCCTTCGTGAACGCCGGCACGTCGTTGACGGACGCGACTTCGAGGGTCACCGTGGCGACGTTGCTCTCGCCGACACCAACGTTCACGAGATAAGTGAACTCGTCGGTGCCGTTGAAGTCGGCCGCCGGCGTGTAGCTGAACGACCCGTCCGGGTTGAAGGCCAGCACGCCGTGGCTCACATCGGTGACCAGATGAGCCACGAGCGGGTCGCCGTCCACCTCGAGGTCGTTGGCGAGCACGCCCGGCGCGGCGGCGGAGAGCGCGCCGTCCTCCAGGATCGCGAACGCATCGCCGACGGCCACGGTGGGATCGTCCACCGGATTCACGGTGATGGTGATCGTGTCCGTGGTGATGAACGCGCTGCCGGCGCCGTTGTGGCCCAGGTCGTCGGTCGTCACGACGATGAGGGCCTCGCCGTTGAAATTGAGCGCCGGGACGAACACGAAGCCTTCGAGGAAATTGTTGATCGCCGCGACGGTGTCGGTGATCGTGTGCGTGCCGTGGTCGATGCCCGGCAAGGTATCGAAGCGCAGCGTTCCGTTCAGCGCCGTCAGCGTGACGGTCACTGGGTCGGCGCCCGCGTCCGCGTCGCGGATGGTCAGCGCGTTGTCGCGCCGGGCCGAGAAGACGAGCTTCGTGTCCTCGTCCACGCTTTGCGACGGCCCGAACTCGTGCGCCGGCGCATCGTTGACCGGATTCACCGTGAGCAGGACCGTGATCGGGTCGGACCGCAGCTCCCCGTCAAACGCCCGGTAGGTGAACTGGTCCTGACCGTTGAAGTCGGCATCCGGATCGTAGCTGAACGAGCCGTTCGGGTTCAGGCCGAGCACGCCGTGCTGCGGGCCCGAGACCAGCTCGGTGGTCAGCACGTCCAGGTTGGCGTCGCTGTCGTTCGCCAGCAGCCCCTGCAGAACCTCGACCTCGAGCAGCGTGTCCTCGTCGAAGACGTAGCTGTCCTCGACCGCGACCGGCGCGATGTTGTCCACGTTGCCGAAATCGACCGGGGCGATGTCGTCCTCGCTGCCGGCGAAATCGACACCGGTGGCGATCTCGCCCAAGCCGTCGAACGCAACGATCCGGCTGCGCAGCCCGTCGGTCGGCCGAAGTCCGGGCGGAGGAATCTCTACCAGCGTGTAGGTCCGCGCAGGATCCACGAGGCCCCTGAAGGCGTAGTGGCCGTTGGCGTCGGTATAGGTCGACGTCTCGCCGAGGTCGAGCACGCCGTTGCCGTTCGCGTCCAGGAAGAACCGGACGCTCTCGAGGCCCGGTTCACCATCGTCGCGCACGCCGTTCGCGTTCAGGTCGCGGAACTTGGTGCCGTAGATCGCGTTGGCGCCCGCGGTGAAGTCGAACCGCACCTCGCGGACGCCGCCGAGCGGGTTCGCGGCGATGCCATCCGCGGCGGTGACCGTGATGAGCGCGGTGCCGGCGAAGCCGGGGTCGGGGGCGATGCTGAGTGCCGAACCCACGACGTTGACGACCACGCCCGCCGGGTTGCTGCTGATGGCGTTGAGGACCACCGGGTCGCCTTCGGGGTCGCTCACCGAGAGGCCAAGGAGCCCGTCGCGGGTGGGCTTCGTATCGGGGTTGCTACCGTCGCCGAGGACGCCCTGCAGCCGACCCGTCGTGTCGGCGACAGTATCGAGCGAGCGGCCTTCGAACTCGAACAGACCGATCAGCCCGGCCTCGCTCCCCGTCAGATTCCGATTGGCCAGGGATGCGATCTCTTCGCCGCCAAGCACCCGGTTCCAGACGCGAACCTCGTCCACGCGCGCCTTGAGCGGGGCGAAGCCTGGTGCGTCCGTATCCCCGATCCGCAAGGGTGCCGAGTTGACCACGGCGTCGAAGCTGAGCTCCGGTAGTGCCGGTCTGACGACGATGGTCCGCGTCTCGTAGCCGACCACGATCCGGATATTCGTGAGCGGCAGGGTGAAATAGATGGGCACCTTCACGGTCGTGGTGATCGCAGGCTGCGCTGCCCGGAAGAACAGCGGCCTCTCCCCGACGAGTTCGCCATCCACGTACGCCTGCAGCCGGTGCGCGTCCCGGTCCATGACGCCGGTGAAGTGGAACGTCTGGGCGTCCCCGGCGGCGAAGTCCGCCAGGATCGGCGTGTCCACGTGGGTGACTGCGCCGCTGGTGTCGAGCGAGGAGAAGCGGACGAAGCCCGCCTTGTTCAACGCGACCGTATAGGGGCTGGCGAATCCATCGCCCTTGGCAATGAGCGGCATCCAATCGGCGTCGAGCGCCGCGAGGACGGCAGGATCGACGCTGAACGTGATCTCGACGGTGAGCCGTTCGGAGATTTCGAGGGCCGGATGGTCGGCCACGGTGACGACATCGTCGACGCCGTCGAAGCTCAGCGCGCCGCTCGGCAGCACGACCTGCGGCAGGACGGTGTCGATGTCGGGCGCCGCGTTCGCATCGAACGAGAGCTCCGCGACCGAATCCTCCACCCGCGGCAGGTAGATGTCCTGCGCGCGATGGTCGAGCGGGTTGCCCTCGAGGTTGAGCGCGCGCAGGTTGGGCAGGACGGGCGCGACGGCGGCGAGGCGCATTGCGTCGGCGGCGACGAAGCCCGCGGCCGGGCCGGCAAGCGTCACGCGAACCTCGCCGCCGACCACGTCCACGAGGCCCAGGCTCTGCCACGGCCGTCCGCCATGGTCCGCGCCCGCGGGCGCGAGTCGCTGGTTGACGCGCAGCGTCTGGACCGGCTCGCCGTCCGCGTCGCGCACCTCGAGCGGGTTGCCGTTCACGTCGACGACCTCGTACCGCACCTGCGTTGCGCGGGCCTCGTGCGGCAGCCAGGTGACGAACAGCTCGTATCGCCCGTCGTTCAGGTCCTCGAAGGTCCACTGAACGCCTTCTCCCTGCGCAAGCGACGGCGCAAAGAGGTAATCCTGCTCGAACGCGCCGTCGACCGGGAAGATGTTCTGCTGGAACGCACCGCCGATCACGGCGAAGCCGGCATCGCCGTCGTCCACGAGCGCGGCGCCGGTGAGCGCGCTGATGTCGCGGATGTCGTTGCCCTCCAGGTACAGCTGCTCCAGGTTGTCGAGCGTTGCCAGGGCGTTGACATTGACGAGCGCGCTGTGCGCGAGGCTGAGGAATCGAAGCGAGTCGATGCGCGCCAGCGCCTCGTCGAGGTCGGGGAACACCAGCCGCGCCGAACCGGCCGGGGCGGTCCAGGACAGGACTTCGCCGATGTTCCCGGCATCCAGCCCGACCACTTCGTAGCGCAGGTCATGCAGGCCTTCGCCGAGCGTGATTGTCACGCTGCTCGTCGACAGGAGCACGGACGCTTCCTTGCCCGAGAAGCCGAGCTCGGCGGGGCCGCTGTCACCTTCTCCCAGGATGACGTCGATGGGCTGCGCGCTGCCGGTTCTCGTGAACGTGAGGCGCTCGCCGTCCCGGCCCGCCACGAAACCCGAGCCCTGGAGGTCCTGGTTGAGCGCGTCGATCAGCTCGTCGAGGTCCGAGTACTCCTCGGTATCGGCCGCGGCAAGCTCGACCAGGGCCGTCGCCTCGCCCTGCTTGAGGCTGAATCGCAGGTCCTGGGCCAGGCGGCCGTCCGAGGGTCCGTCGCGCGAAGCCGTGAGGACCGCCATCGGGCCGAGGGGCGTCGACAGGTCGTCGATGAACAGGCGCGCCGCCGTTCCGCCGGCGAGCGTGAAGGTGAACTCGCCCGCCGCCTCGACGAGCAGCTGGCCGGACCAGCGCGCGCCCAGGATGCCCTGTAGCTCCACGAAGCCCGCAAGGCCTTCGCCGAAGCTGCCTGCCGCGGCCTGCAGGTCGGTGCGCGTCGCGATCGGCTCGAGCGTCCGCCAATCCGGGAACTGCGCCGGTCCCGCGGCATCGTCCAGCTCGAAATACTGTGCCTGCAGCGGTCCCTCGTCGCTCGTGGTGAGGACGAAATGATCCATGCTGAGCAGCCGCAGGTTCGCGAGGGTCTCGAGCGGCAGCAGGTCCGCGACTGCGGTCGCATCCAGCGCGAGGGCCTCGAGCCGCGAGAAGCCGATCAGGTTGCCCACCGCCTCGCCGCTCAGCACGCGGCCCGGCCGCATTTCCGAGATATCGGCGAGCGCCGGATTGCCGGTGAGATTCAGCGCGCGCAGGTTGATCGCGTACTCGAGGCCCGCGAGATCCGCGATGCCGCGCGAGCCGAGATCGAGGCGCGTCAGCTCGGCGAGGTCGCTGGCGAAGATCGGCGCCTTCATGACCGGCTGGCCGTCGAAGCCCATCGTGACGGGCTTGCCCAGGGCCTCGCCGATCGCCGCGCGCAGCTCCGCATCCGGAACGTCGACGAGCACATCCACGGGTCGCGGCTTCTGATTGTGGACTTCCGCGTCGGCCGGCGGCTGGACGCTGCTGCCCTCGCCGTCGTCGAGATCGCGGATCTCGATCGCTTCCGCGCGGTACGCGTCGGCGCCGCTGTCGCCGAACAGGCGATCGACGCCGAAATTGCCGACCAGGAGGTCGTCTCCGTCCCCGCCGCGAATCGTGTCGCGGTCGGTCTGCGGGTGGACGTCGCCCTGCAGCGGTGCCTTCACGGCAATGACGAAGTCCTCGTCGCCCCCGCCGGGCATGGGATCGAAGACGCGCAGGAAATAGGTGCCGGCTTCAAGCGCGCGCATGTCGATCACCGACTTGCCGGAATCGAGCAGCGCGCCTTCCTGACTGTACAGGTCGGCCAGCACGCCGTCGGCGCGGGTGGTGACGTCGAGCGTGCTGCTCTCCAGGTCGAAGCTCGCGTCGTCGGCGCCGACGACTTCGTCGAGCCGGAGCGTGAGTCGCGTCTGTCCGCTCGCCAGCGCCGAGCGCACGCGCTCGGTGATATCGACCGAGAGCACGCCGCTTTGGCCGGGCAGCGCAGGCGACGGTTCGACAGCCGTCGCCGCAGCCGTCGCGTCGTCAGCGCTCACCGCGAGGTCGCCTTCGCGCTCGAGCACGCTCACGCGGACCGTCGCCTCCGGCTCCTCGACCGCCAGGAACTGCGAAGGCTCGCCGCCGGCGCCCGAGCTGAACCAGGGCGCGTCGCCGGCGGTGAAGTAGAGCCGATCACCGACTGCCGCGAGGTTCGTCGGCGAGGTGAACGTGCCAACGATGGGGGCGAGGAACAGGGTCCCGGCATCGTCCACGACCTCGAACAGCTGCGCGCCGTCGCCCTCCCCGAGGTCCCCCGTGAGGAAGAGCCGGCCGCCTACGTCGGTGAATCCGCCGGGCATCGTGCCGACCTCGAACCCGGCGATGGTCGTCGTGCCGGCCCCGGTGCCATCGCTCGTCCAGAGCTCCGGGCCGGTGAGCTCGTCGCGCAGCGTGCCGTCGGAATCCTGGACGGTCACGATCCGCTCCGGCAGCACGAAGAACAGGCGGCCGCCGGACGCCGTGAGCTGCGTCGGGGCCGCGGGCAGCGACGCAACCTCCGTGCTCATGAACGTCGGATTGCCGAACGCGTCGACCGTCCCGGTCTGGTCGACCCGGTCCAGCTTGAAAGCTTGCCCGTCGGGGCTGTACGCCACGAACAGGATGTCGTCGGCCGCGTCCGCTCCCGGAACGACGATGACCTGTGACACGCCGGTGAACGCGCTCGTCTGCGGGAGCACGGCGACGAGGTCGGCCCCGCTCGCGCTCTGGTCCTGCGCGAAGCCGAGTCGATCCGGCACGGCATCGATCCCGGTCGCGCTCTGGTCCTGGACGAAGCCCAGCGTGTCCGGGACCCCGTCGGCGGTCACTGCGCTCTGATCCGACGCGAACCCGAGAGTGTCCGAGGCATCGAAGCCCAGCCGCAGCGTCACACCGCTGCCCGGCGCCACGGTGGCGAAGGTCATCCGGTTCAAGCCCGCGTCGTAGCCTGCGACTACGAGGTCGGCCAAGCCGGCTGCGTCGATCTTGCCGTTGAGGTAGTCGACGAGCCCAAATGGGCTCGTGAATGTCTGCGTCTCGGAGGCCCGATAGGCGATCTCGCCGACGCGCACGTTGTCGAGGAAGAAGATCGCCAGATTGCTTTCGCCAACCACCCGGCCGTCCGCCGGCGCCGGGTCCTGCGCAACCACGGTAGCCGGCTCGGTGGCTTCGAAATGCGCCCGCAGGGCGACGGTGCTGCTGCCGTCGGCCGGCGCCACGGTGGAGAACGTGAGCCGGTTCGAGAGCGCGTCGTAGCCGGCGACGACCCGATCGGCGAACCCCGCGTCCTGGATGCGCTCGTTCAGGAACCCGGCAAGCTCGCCCGGGCTGCCGAGCAGCTGCGTGTCCGACGCGGCGTAGCTCACCGCGCCGACCTCGACGCCGCCGATGAAGAAGCTCAGTACGTTCGCCGCGGTGCCGGTCACCTGGCCGTTCGCGGGTGGGCCCCCCGCGCCGTCACGACCCCCCGCCGCCGTCACGACCGCCGGATCTCCCACGGCGTCGAAGCGAAGCTGCAGGCTCGCGCCGCTGCCGCCTGCGACCGTCGAGAACGTCAGCGCGTCCGTTCCCGCATCCAGGCCCGCCTGCACCGCGCCCGCGAGGCCCGCGGCGGCGATCTTCGTCCGCAGCAGGTCGACCAGCTGCGATGCAGTGGTGGACCCCTGCGTCTCGTCGGCGCGATAGGCGATCGTGGCCGACTGGCCGCCGGCGAGATTGAACGTGAGCAGGTTGCTGCCGGCCCCGCTGACCTGCCCGTCGGCCGGCGCATCGCCGGAGACGAGCGTCGCCGGCGGGAACTCCCTGGTCAGCCAGAAGAGGTTCCCCTGGTCGCTGACGAAGAACATCGTCCCGCCGAACGCCACGATCTGGCCCGGCTCGGCGATCGCGCCCGAGCCCGTGCCGACCAGAATCGGCCGCGACATGCCTGCATCATCCGTCTGCCACAGGATCCGGCCGGTGCCGAGCGAGCCGTTCGGGTTGAGCGCCCGCGCCGTGAAGAAGACCGAGTCGCCGAAGACCGAGGAATCGCCGGCCGGCGTGAGCCTCTCGGGCTCGACACCGACGCGCGCCGGGACGGCGATGCTGTCGAGGACGTGCGTCCCGGCAGTCGTGCCGTCGCTGACCCAGATCTCTTCGCCATGGCGATCGCTGGCGAGGCTGCCCGCCACCGACGAAACGAGCGCCGTGTCGTCGGCGACGAAGTACAAGCGAATGCCGTCGGTGGTGAACTGGCTCGCGCTGATCGGCAGCTTTTCTACGTCCAGGTGGGACGACGTGCGCGGGATGAGATCGACGACCACCCGCTCAGCCGTTGTGCCGTCGGTCCTGAAGAGCTCTACGGTGCTCGCGTCGGGGTTCGCCGTGAAGAAGAGCGTGCCGCCGACGTCGGTGAGATTGGCCGGATTCTCGATACCGTCCGAGGCGAACGAGCGCGTTCCGTCCGGCGTTCCGTCGCTGACCCACAGCGTCCTCACGGCGCCGTCGTCCGCGACGAAGAAGAGCCGGCCGCCCGAGGCGACCAGGCCGTCGAGATTCGACGGCGCGGCTGCCGCCTCGACCGGGGCGCGCTGCACGACCAGTTGCAGCAGAACTCTTTCGAGCAGGGCGGGGTCGGCTGCCTGGTCGAGGAACGCGCCGAGGTCGAACTCGAGGATACTGGCGTCGTTGGCGCTGCCGAAGGCCGTCGGCGCCACAGTCTGCACGCCTTCGAGTCCGGGGCCGAGCACGATCGCGTTGCCCGACCTGCCGTCGCCGAGCGTCGTGAAGCGGAACCAGCGCTCGCTCTCGCCCGGCGCGAAGCTGCCCGCTTGTTCGTACGGCCGGCCGGTCCCCTCGTCCACCAGGAAGTCGCCGCTGCCGGTGACCGTCAGGTTGGCGAGGAAGTCGAAAACGTCGGGCAGGTCGAACAGTTCGGGCGCGCCGGGCACGACGTAGACGCGACCCGCCTGCGGCACGATGCCGTCGATCACCCCGCTCGCGCCGGCCGCGCCGATGAGCAGATCGTCGATGCCGTCGCCGTTCAGGTCGGTCGCCGGGCGGCCCGAGAGCGACCCGAACGCGTCGAATTCGAACTCGCCCTTGAGCCTCGCGTCGGCCTGGGAGAGCACGAGAGTCTGTCCCCGATCGTCGGCGACGGAGAAGAAGACGTGGACGCGGCCTTCGTCGTTGCGATCGAGCACCTGGCCGCCGACCTTGAGCTCGCGTTGCGGCTCGCCGATGACGAGGTCCATCCGGCCGTCGGCGTTCAAGTCCCCAGCGGTCGCCTGCAGCGGACCCGTGAATACATTGCCCGGCTGCAGCGCGGCCGCGCCGTCGCGCGCGAAGACCAGGTCGGCGTCCTCGCCGATCGCAGCCGGGTCCTCGCCGCCGAAGAACACGAACAAGGCGCCGGAGGTGGCATCCTCGTTCTTCCCCGACAGAGCGATCTCGTCGTAGCCGTCGTGGTTGAGGTCGCCGACCACGGACAGCGAATCGATGCCGACGGAGGGACCCAGGTCGATGCGCGCGGCGAGATCCAGATCGAGATTCGACCCCGGCGCCGCGAAGCGGCCCAGCGCAAGGGTCGCCACGCCCGCCAGAGGGTTGAACACGACGACGTCGTCGAGCCCGTCGCCGTTGACGTCGCCGGGTGTCGCGAGTTCGAGCGCGCTCGCCGGCTGGCCCGAGCGGAACGTGACCGCGGCCGTCGATGCACCTAGCCTCACGTCCGGCGCGCTGATCACGCGGCCGACGACGCCCGGCCCCAGCTGGCCGAAGACGAGCAGGTCGTCGCCCGGCCGGCCGTCGAACTCCAGCACGTACACCGAAGTGCCGCCTGCGAGCGAGATCGTGCGCCCCCGCGCCTGCCCGTCGAACCACGCCAGGCCCAGCTCGCGAGGCAGTGGCGCGCCCGCCTCGTCCTTGCTCAGCAGCAGCCTTACCTTGAGCGCACCGTTCTCGACGCGCTGGAACACAAGTTCGGTGACGCCGTCGCCGTCGATGTCGCCCAATCGGTCGGCGACCTGCCCGAGCGAAGACGTGTCGACGATGATCTCGGCGTGGGGCGCGATCGCCGTCAGGCCGTCGAGCTCGACCGGGCCGAGCAGGAAGTACGCGGTATTCGCGCCCTCCACCAGCAGATCGTCGAGCCCATCGCCGTTGATGTCGCCGACGACGCGCGCCTTAGCGAGCGCCTCGTCTTCCGTCCCGCCTTCCAGGGCGAAAGCGTCGCGAATCTGCGACGACACCACGCCGGCCTCCACGTCGCGCAGCGTGATCCCGGGCCGTTCCAGCAAGTGCGTCGTGGACACCGTAGGCGTCGCCAGGTCGAAGCCGAAGACCTCGCGCGCCTCGCGCTGCACGGCGTCGCCCGCTCCGCCGGACCCGTTGCCCGGTTGCGCCGGCAAGCTCTCCTGGCCGAGGAAGACCCGCACGAGGCTGCCGAGCTGGTCGGCGACGAGCAGATCCGCGCGGCCGTCGAGGTCCGCATCGCCCACTGGCGTGACCAGGGCCTTCGCGCCCCCCGCGGCGTCGCTGAACACGGGTCTGCCCGCTTCGAAGATCAGCGCCGGGGCCCGCTTCGAAGATCAGCGCCGGGACCGCAAGGCTCGTGGCGAGCACGGAGCGCGTCCCGCCCAGGCTCACCTGCGTCACCTGGTGATGGACGACATTTCCGGATTCGTCGAGCTCCGGACCCTCGTCGAAGCGCACGCCCGCCAGGTCGTCGGTGCCGTCGCCGTCGAAGTCGCCGATGCCGCGCAGGTGGGCGACGCCAGTGCGGATGGTGCTGGACGCCAATGCGCCGCTCGACAACTCAGTGCTGCCAAACACCAGGAGGCTTCGCTGGGCTCCGGTAAGGATCAGGTCGTCCATTTCGTCGTGATCGACGTCCCCCGCCGCAAAGGGCTCGAGCCCGCCAAAGCCCAGGGGGGAGTCGGTCAGGGTGCGGAAATCGAACGGCGTGCCCTCGCCCGAGTCGCTCCTCGGCGTCAGGCTGAACCCCAGAGCGTCGCTCAGGAAGAAAAAGCCCGTAATCGACGCGCCGCGGATCTTCAGGCTGGCCGACGGCCCGACGTCGACCGTTGCAAACTCGAGCTGGCCCTGGTCGCCGATCCGGGCCTGCACCGAGCCAGCCAGACCGGCCTGAAGCAGCCGGGCCCTGAGCAGCTCCACGAGTTGCTGCGGCGAGTTGAAGCCCGAAGTCTCCGTCCCATTGAGGGTCACGAAGCGCGGCGCGCCATTGTTGACGGTGAACTCGAGGTAGTAGAAGCGGTTCGCCTCCAGGCGTCCGTTGGCCGGCAGCACCGCCCCCTGGAGGACCGCCGGCGCGTCCTGCCCCACGGGGCGACCGTAGACCACGTGCACCGCGTTGTCGGTCATCGCGACCAGGTCAACGACGCCGCTGCCGTCGAAATCGCCCACGCCCGCGATGCGCGCTCCCTGGATGGCCTGGCCGTTGAGCCGAACGCGCACGGCATCCTCGGGCGTGAAGCCGAGCGCCGTCACCTTGACGTCGTCGACGAACCAGCCCTCGCCGTCGTTGAAGAACTCGTCGACCGAATCGAACTCGAAGCTGAGCGAAATGGTCTGGCCGATGAACGGCGTGAGGTCGAATTCCACCTCGCGCCAGCCCGTGGGGTTGAGGTCCTCGTCGAGTATCGTGTCGGCGCGGAAGCTCCCGTCGGGGTTGGCGGTATCGGAGAGCTGCCCGCCCGGCCCGTTGGTCGCGCCCTCGAGCACCTGACCGTTCACCAGGACGCGCGCCACATCCAGGCCCGGCACGTCTTCCGTCTGCAGGAAATAGCTGAAAGCGAGCGTGGCGGTCTTGGCCGTGGCGGGAATCAGGACGGAGGCGGCCGGCCCCGCCGTGCCCCGGCTTGCCGACGCCGTGCTCTCGAAGTTGCGATCGACGTCATCGCCGAAATACAACGCGCCGTTCTGGATCGGGTCGTCCTCGGCGAATTCGTCCTCCAGCTGCCCGGAATCGAGCAGCGTGGAGAAGTGCCACTGCACGGTCCCGGCCGTCACGCCGCGGGTCCACGCAGGGTCGCCTCCCCCCAATGCCGTGAACACGTTGTTGTCGGCATTGCCGATGAAGTGATCTTCGAGCAGCGTGTTGGCCGCGTCCCAATCCCCTCGGCTGCGCCCCTCGAAGAGGAACAGCTCGGTGGCGGTGGAGACGAGCAAGTCGTCCGTAGCGCCTTGCACGTCGACTGCCGCATTGCCGGCGCTCGCGACACGGATCAAGCCCGGCGCAAATCCCCGGAAGACGAGGTCCGCATTGTTGACGACGTCGACGAGACCGCCAAACTCGCTCCAGTCGTTTCGTCCGAAGAGGACATAGACGCCGTTCATGCTGGGCTCCGCCATTCCGGAGATGGCGACCGCGAGATCGTCGAGGCCGTCGCCGTCGTAATCCCCGGGAGTCCCGATCGTGGCCCGGGCGGCGTTTTCGGAGCCCGAAAGGGGAGCCGGCAGGCGCAGCAGGATCGTGGGCGCAGACGGATCGAACAGGGCGCTGCTGCCGAAGCTGACGCGGGCGTAGCTGTGCTGGTCCGCCTCGCCCGCTACGGGATCGCGCACCCGCAGGATCACGTCCAGGCGGCCGTCGTCCGTGCCGCTCGCGGTGCCGATGTTCCCAAGCGCGATCGCGACCGGCGCGCCGCCGAGATCCAGGCTGCCCGGCTGGATTGGCAGCAGCGAGGTGTCGATCGTCTGCGCTGCGCCTTCGGCCGGAACTTCGACGGTCTCGCCCAGCGGATCCTTGAACACGATCCGGTACCGCACCGCCTCGCCGCCGTCCGGCAGCACGTGCAGCAGGTACTGGGCCGGCACGCCGGTGAAGCGCTCGATCGGCGTGAGCTCCAGCGTATCGGGGTCGGGATCGGCGTCGGTCGCGGCGAAAAGGAAGAACTCGAGAAGCGCTCCGTTCTCGGTACGCACCTCGATCACCTCGATCATGTCGGGCGTGAGCAGCGCCGAGGAATGCCCGCCGTACTGGTTCGTGGCCACCGGCGTCGGCAGCCGATACCAGTCGCCGCGGTCCCCCTCGTGCAGCGTGAGACCGGCAAGCGTGGTCCCGGCCTGCACCGCCGGGAGATCCGCCGCGAACAGGAACTCGTCGTTCAGCCCCGCGACGCCGCTGCGCGTGACGAACTCCAGCGCGTCGGGCTCGATCGTGGTCGCGCCCACCAGCAGGTCGTCGCCCGGGCCGCCGAGGATGAGGTCGTTGCCCCCGCCGCCCATGATCAGGTCGGCGCCGGTGCCGCCCTCGATGCGGTCGTCGAGCGCGCCGCCGAACAGGCGATCGTTGCCCGGACCGCCGTCGATCTCGAGCGCGCCGAGCAGCGCGCGCTGCTCGAAGTCGCCGGGGTCGATGCCCCACTCGCTGTCCACGTTCGGGTACTTGAACTCCGGATCGCCGTGCACGACGTCGTCGCCGCTGCGCGTCTGGATGACGGTGCGCTCGACGTCGCGCGTCTGGTAGAAGACGAAGTTCTGCACGTGCACGGGCGAGCCCGGCGAGAGCGGCGCGAAGCCGAGCAACGTCACCGCCGGATCGTTGGCCACGGCGCGCAGCTCCACGTCGCGGCCCTCGACGCTCAAGCGCAGGATGCCGTCCGGGAACTCGACGAGGACCGTGTCCGGGAGCGCGTCCTGCAACTGCCGTGCGAGGTGCGTGAGGCTCCGGTTGCCACGACCGGCAGGCCGTCGTCGTCGACCAGCCTGCCGTCGGCCGGCGCGGCCTTCGTCGCGTTGACGACCTCGCGGTCGGCGGCGAACTCCTGGTTGGCGATGTCCCAGGCGAGCGCCGTGAACTCGTAGCGGTGCAGGAACCGGTTCCAGCGGATGGCGACGTCATCCGGCACCGGCCGGCCCAGGCGATCGAGGTCGCCGCCCAGGAACAGCACCCGGTCGTCGCCCGCGCCGCCGACGAACAGGTCGTTGAACGTCGGGATGAAGGTCTCGTCGGTCCCCTTGATGAAGGGCAGCCCGTCCGGGATCAGCTGGAACGTATCGTCGCCCTCTCCGCCGAAGAGCAGGTCTTCGGCCTGCCGGTCGGCGCCGCCGGTAAGGACGTCGTTGCCGGGCCCGCCGAAGATCCAGTCTTCCCCGGCGCCGCCCGAGAGAATGTCGTGGCCCGGCCCGCCGAGAATGATGTCGCGGCGGACCACGTCGGTCCGGCTGCCCTTCTGCACTTCTTCGAGAGCAGTGCCGTTGTCCAGGTCGACCGTCAGGTCGTAGGTCGTGGGAATCCGGTTCGGCGACTCCACGCGCACCAGCCACTCGCTGCCGGCAGGCCTTGCGCCGAGAACCAGGCTCACCGTCTGCTTGCCCGCGAGGTCGAGGACGACGTAGCCGTCCGGGCCGACCCGCGGCGCGAGCTCGTAGCGGGCCGCCGCCGTCCCGGAGATGCGAATGAAGTACTCGCCCGCGGCGAGGCCCTCGAGGCCGGCGGTCAGGACACGGCTTTCGCCATCCTGCAGGCTCGCGAGCACCGTCCCGTCGGCATCCAGCAGTTCCAGGGTCAACGCGTCGCCGGCGGCGCTTTTCAGGAGGTTGATGGCATCGCCTTCGGCCCCGGCCTCGTCGAGGATGAAGCTGAAGACGTCGACGTCCGTCCCGTCGTGGATCGAGAGCCCGCGGATCCGCGCGAGCCCCTGGATCTGCTCCAGCCGGTAGGCCGAAGCCGGGACCTCGTGCGACTCGCCGCTGTCGGTCGCGTCCGGCGACAGCCCCACGAGCACCGTTCCCACCGAAGACGTCGGATCCCCGGCGTCGAAGAGCGTCAGGGTGAGCTCGTCGAGATCGGAGGCGCTCGAGAGCACCAGGCGCGCCTGCCCGCCGGTATCGGTGCCGAGAGAGAACCGGTACCAGTCGACGTCGTCCGGGTTGTCGATCGTAAGGCCCGTGAACGCGGTGCTGACCGCGAGCTCGCCGAGGCGATGCGCGAACTCGACGGTGTCGTTGCGCTTGACGAAGCCCGCCGACTCGGTGGTCTCGGCCGGCAGGCCGAGCTGCTCGCTCGCCGCGCCGTTGATCGCAGTGATCGTGAACGCCGTGTCGTTCAGCCCTCGCAGCAGGAGGAAGCGCGCCTGCGTCTGGGGCACCTGGATGACCTCGGCAAGCACCCGATCGCCCGCGCCCGCCTGCGCCAAGGAGGCGTTGATCGCCGCGGCCAGCGCGTCGGCCGCGGCCGGGTCCACGGTGATGGTGAACGTGTCTGCGCCGATGCCGACGTCGAAGATCGCCTGCGCGGTGAGCGCGGCCGACAGCGCCGATCCGATGACGAACTCGCCCTGCTCCACGAACTCGGCGCGGTCGACGAGGATCGTGTTCCCCGAGCGGATCACCACGCGGTCGTCGCCCGCGCCCGCGTCGATCCACACGGTCTTCTGCACGGTCGGGCCGACCGTGACCTGGTCGTTGCCGCCGAGCGCATCGACGATGATGGCGTCGAACTCCGCTTCCGGCGGCACGAGGTTCTCGGCGAGCTGGCGCTCGCGGAAGTCGGCGTCCTGCATCGCGAGGCCGCGGACCGGGCTCGCGCTCGTCTGGATCCCGCTGCGCGCCTCCAGGGCCTCGATGTCGAGCAGGACCTCGGTCGAGCCCCAGATCGGCTGGTCGGCGACCACGCCCGTGTTGAAATCGAGCTTCACCTGCGCGGCGAAGCTGAAGTTGCCGTTGTTGTTGGTGAGCCGCGTGATCAGGTGGTGGTCCCGGAGCAGGCCCGGCTCGGTGACGAAATCGACGGTGATGATGTCGTCGGCGTCGCTGCCCGCGACGTAGAACGCGCGGCCGGTCTGCAGCGCGTACTGCTTCCACACGTCGCCGCCGAGGCCCTGGTCGGACGACTCGAACAGGCTGCCGTCGTTGCGCACCAGCACGTCGGTGCCGCCGTTGCCGTAGAGGAAATCGAGGCGCGTGCCGCCGTAGAGCGTGTCATCGCCGAGCGAGCCGAGCATGCGGTTCAAGCCGGTGTCTTCGCGCGTCGCCGGATTGACGAAGACGCCGAAGCGAGGCACGAGCAGCTCGAGCGCCGTCCCGGTCGTCGTGAAGCTGATGCGCTCCGCCGCCTGCGATACCGTGACGGTGCCCGCGAGCGCAGAGGCGTCGATCGCGGCCTGGATCTGGTCAACGAGCTGGTCAACGAGCTGCGCGAGCGTCGTGTTGCTCGCCGTGTCGGCGGCGAGAATCGTGAGCTCGATGGGCGCGGCGCCGTCGACGCTGAGCGAGAAGGTCATGTCGGCGCGCAGCCGCCCGTCCTTGGGCGCCGGCGCGCGTCCGGTCAGCGTCGCGGCGGCGGGCTGGCCGGCCGCGAAGTGCAGCTGCGTGACAATCGGATTGGGATCCGCCGACCAGGCGTA